>Ga0224510_10000296_pt1 | contig 41281 bp, 38 predicted proteins | sample SF_May12_sed_USG_FD_170161 | JGI IMG/M metagenome (GOLD analysis project Ga0224510, IMG submission 170161) | Sediment microbial communities from San Francisco Bay, California, United States - SF_May12_sed_USGS_4_1 | ecosystem: Environmental > Aquatic > Marine > Sediment | place: USA: California... | reverse complement strand
ACTGAACATGCTGCATGATGCGTTCACGTTGGGTCTCCTTCGGTTGGGTGCAGGTGGGTTTGGCGATTCACTGGCACCCTACACCGTTGGATGACCCAACGTCTAAGCTGTTTTGGACAAGAGTGACGTTTAACATATCGATAGTAAAGGGCGAAGTCGCAGTCGAATTGAAACACGGGTTCGAATCCTGTTGGGACCACCACCCTTTCCCTGGAGGCCTGGCGAAATTCACGCTTTTGTCAAAGAGAGAGCTGAAAATGCTGCAGAAGGTGGTGTAAGTTAACCGTGACTGAGTACCTTCCTGGAGGTTGCCAATATAGCGAACCCTAGCGACGGGGGTTGAATGATGAACCTGGTCACCTTTCGCTTTCGCCAGTCCTCGGCCGTAGACTTTTATTGGAACCTTGAGTTGGCCAAACGAGGATCCCTACGCGAATTCAAGGTCCATCCCAACATCACCATTTATGAGTCGGCGTTCGATCTCCTCAACCCGATTCAAGTACGACATGCTTTGTCCCTTGCAAAGGCCTTGGTGCTTGACAAGCGAGCCGAGGTTTTCTGGGGGAATACGTCGTTGACGATGGTGATCGTCCGGGATGTGTTGGAGTGCTATCAGCAATCAATGCAGGTCGACGACCATCACGCGCATTGTTGGTTCAAGATCCGGCTCACATTTGACCTGACCGTGACACGGCTCGAGGTGGAGTCCGACGACTTGGCGAAGTCGTTCGTGTTCCCGTGCCGACATGCGGCCACCCATGCCTATGGGATTCACTATGAGCATCCAGGGACGATCTATGACCAATTGGACTCGGCCTTGTGGCGTGCCGGCACACGGTGGTGTCCACGGCTCGCGGATCTCTCAGAAATAAAACTCATCAATGTGGAGTTGCAGACGAAACGATAAAGAACCGGCCCGACATATGGGGGCGGTTGGCGACACGCGCTGGCGAAGTCGTCGTGGAATTCAAACCCGGATTCGAATCCCGTTGTAGACCAAACCAAGCCTGCGCGTGCAGCAGCTTCTTTATCGTGTTTTTCAGCTTGATAGCCGCTCCTTGATAAAACTCGGATGTGTCGCTCGTCAAAGGAACGATATTCTGTGTCTCGCGTTCGCGGAGGCGTCGATCACGATGCGGAACTCGCTTGGCGTAAGGCGCTGACTACTGGTAAGCTAAGGACTTAGAATCGCAAACTAGACGATAGTCCAACGATACGGCGAATAGCGAGGAGCACTCAGGGCGCTGTGCTGTTCGATAGAGCGAGGGGGAAGCCATGAATACCAGAATGAAAAACTTACTCTTATGGGGCATGATCGCCCTGTTCATAGTATTGTTGTTCAATATGTTTTCCGTTCCGACGCATGCACCGGAAGAAGAGGTCTATTTCAGTGATTTCATCGCGAAGGTGGAACAGGGCTCGGTGGTCAAGGTCATTATGCGGGGCCATCACATCAGTGCGGTCTTGAAAGACAGCACGCGCATTCATACCTATGCGGCCGATGATCCTGACCTGATCGCGATGTTGCGGGAGAAGGGGGTCCAGATCGAGGTGAAGCCGTCCGGCGAGAGCCCGTGGTACGTCACATTTCTGTACACATGGGGACCCTTCATCCTCTTTCTCGGGCTGTTCATCTTCTTCATGCGGCGGATGCAATCTGGCGGGAGTGGGGCCCTGTCGTTCGGGAAAAGCCGTGCCAAGATGCTGACCGAGGAACATAAGAAGGTCACCTTTGCAGACGTAGCCGGCGTTGATGAGGCGAAGAACGACGTGCAGGAGATCGTTGAGTTTTTGAAAGATCCACGCAAGTTTCAGACGCTGGGTGGCCGCATTCCAAAAGGCGTGTTGGTGGTCGGCCCGCCCGGAACCGGGAAGACCCTGTTGGCAAAAGCCGTTGCGGGTGAAGCCGGTGTTCCCTTTTTCAGCATCAGCGGGTCTGACTTTGTGGAGATGTTTGTCGGAGTCGGAGCCTCCCGGGTGCGGGATCTGTTTGAACAAGGAAAGAAACATGCACCGTGCATCATTTTTATCGATGAGATCGATGCCGTCGGTCGTCTGCGTGGAGCCGGGTTGGGTGGAGGTCATGACGAGCGAGAACAGACGCTGAATCAGCTGCTCGTGGAGATGGACGGGTTTGACACGACGGAAGGCGTGATCTTGGTCGCGGCAACAAATCGGCCGGACGTTCTTGATCCTGCCTTGCTGCGTCCTGGGCGGTTCGATCGTCAGGTCGTCGTCGATCGACCGGACCTTCATGGCCGAGCGGAGATTCTCAAGGTCCATACGAAAAAGGTGCCGATGGCGGCTAACGTGGAATTAGACAAGATAGCCCGCGGGACGCCTGGGTTCTCAGGAGCCGACTTGGAAAATCTGGTCAATGAGGCGGCCTTGTGGGCGGCCCGTCAAAACAAGACGGAGGTAGACACGGTCGATTTCGAAATGGCCAAAGATAAAATCATCATGGGGGCCGAACGTAAGAGCATGATCCTGACCGAAGAGGAGAAACGGGTCACGGCCTATCATGAGGCGGGACATGCGCTGATGGCGAGGCTCTTGCCCGGGACGGATCCCGTACATAAAGTCACGATTATCCCACGGGGACGAGCGCTGGGTGTCACGATGCAGTTGCCGACCGAGGATCGGCATAGCTATACCAAAGAGTTCCTGTCGAATAGACTGGCCGTCTTGATGGGGGGGCGAGTGGCGGAAGAACTCGTGTTTAACCACGTGACGACAGGGGCGGGGAACGATTTAAATCAGGCGACGGATCTTGCTCGCAAGATGGTCTGTGAGTGGGGTATGAGCGAGAAATTGGGGCCTCTCACGTTCGGGCAGAAAAACGACTCCGTCTTCCTGGGCCGGGACTGGACCGCAAAAAGAGACCTGAGCGAACGAGTGGCGAAGGAGATCGATTCCGAGATCAAGCAGTTTGTGACTGAAAATTACGAACGCGCCAAGCAAGTCTTGACCGAACACATGGCCGGCTTGACCGCGCTGGCCGAGGCCCTGTTGGTCAAAGAATCGCTGGATGCGATAGACATCGACCGAATTCTTATGGAGTCTTCTGCAGGAACGGTACCTGCTTAACAGCACTAGAGTCAGTCGTTGACTGAATCGGTGCCCGCGTAGTCGTATGCGCGAACCTTTCATTGACGCCTCCGTTCACGGTTGTGTATAAACGACTGGACGATGATGAACTCCTTTCGAGGGTCGTATGTACGCACGTGAATTTCGTGATGGCGCCAAGGACGGGTTAGAAGCGCTCGAACCGCTTGATCCCGACAAGATCACCTCGTTTAGCGAATTGCTCGAAGCCATGGGCAAGACGGCTTTTGGAGGACGACACCTCGGCAAAGCCTTCGATGTGCTGTGGGCGATGATCGAAGATCCGGACTGCCGTGTCGTCATGACATTGTCCGGAGCGATGACCATTGCCAAGATGGGGAAGATCATCACGAAGATGATCGATGAAGGCATGGTGCATTGCATCATCTCGACCGGGGCGCTGATGGCTCATGGCCTCAGTGAGTCCGTCGGGAAGACACACTATCGGCACGACCCATCGATGAGCGATGAGGAGCTCTTTCGAAAGGGGTACAATCGCGTCTACGATACCCTCGAGATGGAAGCCAATCTTAACTATGTCGAGCATGTCGTCAGCCGGACGGTGAAGCGCCTCAACCAAGATCGGCCGCTTTCATCGGAGATCCTCACGCGGGAATTGGGAAAGACCTTGGCCGAGGAGTTTGACGGCGAAGGGATTCTGAAGAGTGCCTACTTGAAAAAGGTTCCGGTGTATATTCCGGCCTTCACCGATTCAGAGGTCGGGCTCGATATGGGTATATGGGCAATGGGCCGAGAGGTCGATCAGGCGCGATCTAAGGCTGGTCCCAACGGCGATCTGGGAATCTTGCAAACCATTCTGAACTTCTATCCATCGTTTAACCCCTACCTGGATCTCAATAGTTATGCGGACACCGTCCTTTCGGCCAAACGCCTGGGGATCTTCACGATCGGCGGAGGCGTCCCAAGGAATTGGGCGCAACAAGTCGGCCCGTACATTGAAATCGGTAATCTGCGGTTAGGGCTGTCTGTGAAGCCTCCACGCTTTCAATATGGAGTGAGAATTTGTCCCGAGCCGGACTACTGGGGTGGGCTCAGCGGCTGTACCTATCAAGAAGGGCTCTCCTGGGGAAAGTTTGTGACGCCGAAGGACGGCGGACGATTTGCCGAAGTCTTGAGTGATGCCACCGTTGTGTGGCCCCTCTTGATGATGGGACTGCTCGAAAGAAAAAAAGCCGGCGTGGTGCGCCAGTCGTGAAATGGATGATTAGACGACGGTTGGGCCAGTTATGTCTTGGCAGCATCCTCCTATGGTCTTCTGTCGCTACCGCTGGAGATTCGACAGAGACTGATGTCCGGATAAGGGGGCAGGCCAATGCCCCTCTGACGCTGATCGAATACTCCGACTTCACCTGCGGGTACTGCCTGAAGTTTTTCAAGGATACCTGGCCACGCATACAAGCCCGTTATGTCGATACCGGGAAAGTGCGGTTTGTGTATCGAGATTATCCACGGGCCGACCGAGGGCCTGGAGTGGATGCAGCAATGGCAGCGCGATGTGCGGGAGCGCAAGGGCAATATTGGGCGATGCACGATCGCTTGTTTTCCGAAGGCGGACAACTGGATAAGCAAGTCTATAACCGTCATGCCAAGACGCTCGGCTTGGATCGTTCGGTGTTTGAACAGTGTATGGCTGAGGGACGGTACACCAATTCGATCTTCGAAGATCGTCAGGAAGCCAATCAGTGGGGCTTTCACGGAACACCAGGGTTTATTCTCGTACGCACGGCCATTGCGCCGACGGAGCACGAACCCGCTATTGCGATACCCGGAGCATTTCCGTTCGAGATGTTTTCGGATGAAATCGAGCGACTTCTGGCAGGCACCAAAAAGTAAGCAGAGAAGGTGTCGGTTGCCTGTCCTCCGCGAGTGTTGTTGACATCGCGCATTCGGTTGCGTTAGACCTGTTCACCAGAAAGGGTAGGATATCCTATGGATTCCGTACAATCGTTCTGGCCCGTGTCCCATCGCGACGATGACTTTTGGGTGTGCATGTCTTGTCTCACGGAAGTCTTCTACCGAAAAGTTCCCATGCCGGATTGTCCGTCCTGCCACGGCGTGTCGACGTATGAAGGCTTCACCTTGGACGCGATCCGCGACTGGGGTACGGAAGAACTGATTGCGAAGGCCGTCGCTGCACAAGAGACGGCCACGACTACTCAACCTCCCGTTGAATCTGCCGCTCCGGTTGAAGCGGCGGATTAACATCGGCTTCATCACGGACTCCAGCGAGTCGTCCAGTGAAGGAACCGCGACCATTCCTCGTTCATGGCCAGTGGAAAGTGGGTGACAGTACGTCTCCGGTCGTTGACCCGTTTACCGGGAAGCTGGTTGCGCAGGTTACCCAAGCGACGGAATCCGATATCGAACAGGCCGTCGCATCGACATCCAGCGCAGCTGCTCCCATGGGACAGCTGCCGGCCCATGCTCGATACGATATTCTCCAACAGATTGCGACCCGGCTCTCTCGACGTCGGGACGACTTTGCAACGACGATTTCGACGGAAGCCGGCAAGCCGATCACCGATGCGAGGCGGGAAGTCGCCCGGGCTATTCAAACGTTCACGGTTGCGGCTGAAGAAGCCCGACGAATTCCGGGTGAAGTGGTTCCGCTGGATTGGACCCCCGGTTTTGATACGCATCTTGGCCTGCTCCGCCGGTTCCCCATCGGTCCGATTCTCGGCATTACGCCCTTCAACTTTCCGCTCAATCTGGTGGCGCACAAGGTTGCACCGGCACTGGCTGCCGGTAATCCCATCTTGATCAAACCGGCTCCTCAAACGCCGCTGACGGCTCTCTTGCTCGGAGAGGTCGCGTTAGAGGCGGGAGTTCCTCCAGGGGGACTGAATATTGTGCCGTGCGATAACCTTCTGGCTGAGCGAATGGTGGTCGATTCGCGATTCAAGTTGCTGAGTTTCACCGGGAGTGCCTCCGTAGGGTGGATGTTGAAGGCCAAGTGTGGAAAGAAAAAAGTGACGCTTGAGCTCGGAGGCAATGCGGCGGTCGTGATCGAACCGGATGCCGACATCGAGGTCGCCGCTCAGCGATGCGCCGCCGGCGGATTTGGGTATGCCGGCCAGACGTGCATTTCCGTGCAGCGGATCTTCGTGCACCACTCGGTCGCCGATTTGTTTACGACCAAGCTCCTCATGCACGTCGCTCGGTTAAAGACAGGCGATCCAACCGACGAGACGACGAGCATGGGCCCGCTCATCGACGAGGCAGCGGCGCAACGGGTAGAAGGGTGGATCGGTGAAGCTGTAGCGGATGGAGCGCGTGTGCTATTGGGCGGAAAACGTACGAGATCGCTGGTCGAGGCCACCGTACTGTCGAACGTGAACCCTCAGATGAAGGTCTCATGCCGAGAGGTGTTTGGACCGGTCGTGACGGTCACGCCGTATCGCCAGTTGAGCGAGGCCGTCGCCTTGCTCAATCAATCCGACTATGGGCTACAGGCCGGGATTTTCACACAAGACATCAATAAGATTTTTTACGCCTTTCGTCATGTGGAGGTCGGTGCCGTCCTGGCCAATGAAATTCCCACGTTTCGCGCGGATCATATGCCCTACGGCGGGGTGAAAGATTCCGGGTTGGGACGAGAAGGTGTGCGTGCAGCAATCGAGGATATGACGGAACCGCGCATGCTGATCATGAACCTCAAAGAACCAGCCAGCTCAGCTGAAAAAACTCTCTAGAAGATATTGCGAAGCCGGTCCAATCTTGCTACAACACACGCGATGCTGTAGCTGAACTGGTTCGATTTGTTAGTCTAGCCGCTCGCGAACACATCACGAAACAACCTCCACGCAACCTGAAAGGTCGGTTATCAGACGAAAGGGGAGATGATGGTACCTACGCAAATGTTTCTCACGAGAGGTGTGGGAGTTCACAAAGAGAAGCTGGCCTCGTTCGAAGAAGCGTTGCGCAGCGCGGGTGTCGCCTACTGTAACCTCGTCAGTGTGTCCTCCATTCTTCCACCCTATTGCAAGATCATCCCCCGAAAACGCGGAGAGAAACTGTTAAAACCTGGAGAGATCACGTTTTGCGTGATGGCCCGATCCGAGACCAACGAACGGAACCAACTGGTTTCGGCCTCCGTCGGCCTGGCGAAGCCCACGGACATCGGCACCTATGGGTACCTTTCGGAGCACCATGCGCATGGCGAAACGGATGAAGAGACCGGAGAATATACAGAAGATTTGGCGGCGCAGATGCTCGCCACGACCTTAGGCGTGGAGTTCGATCCGAATGTCGCGTGGAAAGAGCGTGAACAGGTGTTTAAGATGGGCGGAAAAATCGTCAAGACGCTGAACATCACTCAGTCGGCCGTCGGGAAGAAGGGCAAGTGGACGACGGTCATCGCGCTGGCCGTCTTCATTCCACCGGAGAATGATCCCAACCGTTCCCGCAAGTAGAGGGGCTGAGGGATTGGCTGTGTCGGCTTTGGCTGCCCGTCTCGCGTAAGGGGAGAATGCCCATGACGCTTCCCGTCGGTTGGGAGGGGGCGGATCGCAATTTTCTGGGCCTCGACGAACCTTGGTGCCATCCGGATCGAGCAGGCGTCTATGTCCTGCCGGCTCCCTACGAGCATACCTCCAGCTACATCCGAGGATCAGACCGTGGTCCATCGGCTATCCTGGAAGCCTCCAGCCAGGTTGAGTTCTACGATGAACAACTTCGAGTTGAGCCTTATCGCGAGTGGGGTGGGATTGCGACGGCTGTGCCCCTGAATCTCGAGGGGAAGGTCGACCGAGCAGCAGTCGACGCCATCGAGGCGTTTGTCTCACCCCATGTCGGAACTGGCCGGTTTGTGGTCACGTTGACCGGTGAACATACCGGTGCCTTGGGAGCGATTCGGGCCCATGCGAAGCGGTACCAGCAGATGACGGTCGTACAGATCGATGCCCACGGAGATCTGCGTGAAGCCTATCAAGGGAATCCCTTCAGCCATGCCAGTGTCATGGCGCGGGTGGTGGAGGATGGGGTGTCCCTGGTGCAGGTGGGCATCCGATCGATTAGTCTGGAGGAGGTGGCCCGTACCGACTCCACTGATCGAATTGCAACGTTTTTTGCAGCCACGATTCTTGATCCGTCTGGTCCCTATGAAGGCAGGGCGTCGAAATGGATACCGGATGTCGTGGCGGCCTGCCGAACGCCCGTGTATCTCACCTTCGACTGCGACGGGCTGGATGCCTCGCTTGTCCCCGCACTCGGGACCCCTGAGCCTGGTGGATTGGGCTGGTATGATACGCTCAATCTGATCACGGCCCTTGCGGACGGACCAGGAATTGTGGGAATGGATGTCAGCGAGATCGCTCCCATTGAAGGGTTTGTCGCACCGCAATTCACCGTCGCGCGGTTGATCTATCGGATGCTTGGTCGGATCAAGGCCGGCAAACGTGTCTACTAACCCGGACACTGAAACAGGCTGCCCGCATCGTTCTCGCCTCGCTCAGACGCTCGACGTACACAAACCGTACGACTCGCGCCTTCGCTCGCTGCGGCCTTGCTGGCAACCTGTTTGAGTATCCGGGGGCTAAGGCCAATTTCCTGTGGTTCACACCATCCGCATCAATAAGTTTTTTACAGAACAAGGGATATGCTCACGGCGGGAAGCTGACCGGCTGATCGAGTCTGGTGTCGTCACGATTAACGGTCGGGTGGCCAAACTCGGTGATCACGTAGAGCCTAAAGACGTCATTGCTCGTGAGGGCTGCGTGATCCTCTGGCGGAAGGCTGGTCTGTACATCAAATACCATAAGCCGGTCGGCGTGACGACCACGAGTGAGACCCATATTCCCCGAAACATCATTGCGGAAATCGGGCACCCTGAGCGAATTTTTCCGATCGGAAGACTGGATAAAGATTCCTCCGGTCTGATTTTATTGACGAACGACGGCGACATCGTCAACGACATCCTCCGCACAGAATTCGGCCATGAACGAGAGTATCTGGTGCAGGTCGATCGGTCGTTCGATCAATCATTTTTGGATAAGATGTCGCGCGGCGTGGTCATCCTCGGAAGCAAGACGAAACCTTGTCGTATGACGCGGGTGGGGGGAGATCGGTTTCGTATTGTTCTCACTGAAGGACGCAACCGGCAGATCCGGCGCATGTGTCAAGCGCTCGGCTATCGCGTGATCAAGCTCCACCGCACGAGAATCATGCACCTCACCATCGAAGGGTTAAAAGTGGGTGAATGGAAAGAACTCACGACGCAGGAGCGAGAGCGGTTGCTCAGGGCAGTGGGGCGGCATGGGCAGTGACTGATGCTTCCAGGCCAAGTCGTTGCCACGCGCTCTCTCTTCGTTCACCTTTCATCCTTCGGTCACACCTGCGATTGTTCATCATGAGCTCGTACCATCCCAGATGAGGGCACTTCACGGCCTTCACAAAGACATACCATCTAATTTTTAGATGGTTAACCAATACATTATCTATTTGTCTATGTAACGATTGATCCGGTACATCATGACTATGTGAACGCATCGCTCACATAGCCATAAGGAGGGCATCATGAAATTGCCAAGCGTGTTCAAAGCAGGAATTCTGCCGGTCATCGCGGGGACGGCCATCGTCATGGCATCAACGGTATGGGCTGGCGATAAGTCAGCTATGAGCGGCGTAGGCATGGAGCTCAAACCCAAAGTCATCACACACGAGAAGCTGGACGTACATGAACTGGATGAGCAAGTGTCGCATATGGAGGTGATTGATTCGAACGGGAACGCGTATCTGCTGATTCCACTCAAAGCGACTGGAGGAAGCGGTCCAGCGGTAACCAAAGATGGAAAAATTGTTGTGGAGTATATCCATCCCTACACAGGACGGCTAGGCAATTAACCATAGCCGATAAAGAAAGGTCATGGATGTTTCTTTGTGCATCCCAAGCCGAAGATGATGCACGGGAATAGCGTAAGGGCTCTATCTTCAACAAGGGAGGGGGCTATGAAGCGAGACCGTCAGACGGAGAAGAAGTATGAGCTGAATGGAGTGGTACAAGAGGGTGACGATCTATTCGTTCAAAAAAGAATTGCCCGGCGAGCATACGAGCTGTACCTCGAGCGAGGCGGAATAAACGGACACGAAGTTGAAGATTGGTTGCAGGCAGAGCGGGAAATTCTCGAGGAAGAGTGCCAGTGATAGGCCGCGGCGGCGGCTTACCTGAGTGTGAACGGGTCTGCCGCCGCAGTTTCATACGCGACAGGGATCTGTGGAGCCTCTTGAGCAGAAGCCGAAGAAAATGGCTGTTTCATGCCGCAGGACACGAGAGGAGGCATGATCATGAAGAAGATGGCGACGGTTCTGAGCTTCGTTGTCGTCGGATGTGCATTCCCGGACTTTTCATGGGCACATAGGCACGTCGTCGCTCAAGATGAACAACAGAGGCGATCGCTTATGTTTGTCGAACCTCATGAATTTGTGGGACCGGTCCTGAACCTTGAGAGCTTGTCGCAACGTGCGGAGCGACCGTCATGGGATTGGGTGGGCCTGACCCATACCGATCCACATCACCTTATCGGAACTGGGCCGCACTACGCTGTTCCTTACCGCAACTTTCAAATGCCGGACGGTGGAGCGTTGATGTTCAGCTGGCCTTTGGGAAGCCTTCCAACGTTTCAGATGAGCACACAGGCACCACCTAGAGAAGCGAGCCTCAACCGGGAAAATGCGTGGGGCGATCCTCGCCCATGGTGACCGTTGGTTGTTTCGTGTCGAAGAGTTGGTGGGTGTCAGTCCGGACTCAAGGGTCGGCCCCGTGGGAACCATGGGATAAGAGAAAAAGCTTCTCCCTCATGGGAACATCTGTCTGTCCAGGCATGGATCTCTCTGCGTTTGAGGAGGTAGGAACATGATACATCGTGCCAGCAGTCACTCAGGTATGGGTAGGAGACAATTCCTTCAAACGGTTCTTTCAGGTGCGGCTCTTGGTGCGGCCACGCAAGCAGGAATCGAGCTTGCTTCCCCCAGAACGCTTCATGCCCAAACCGGCCTCAGCCCCGATGAAGCCCTGCATGAATTGCTCGCGGGCAACCAACGGTTTGCTGCCGATCGGCTGACATCCATTACTCACGATCTTAACATCATGAAAGAGCGTACGGTCAATAAACAAGAGCCGTTTGCGGCGGTGCTGACCTGTGCCGATTCTCGCATACCGGTGGAACTGGTCTTTGACCAAACGATCGGCCACCTCTTTGTCACACGAGTGGCCGGCAACGTGGTGACACCGGAGATTGTGGCCAGCCTGGAATTCGGTGTCGCGGTCCTTGGGATCAAGACCCTGCTTGTGATCGGTCATAGTAATTGTGGGGCCGTGAAGGCTGCGATGACGACGGATACCGTCCCAGGGCAGATCAGCGTGTTGTATCAACGCATTTATCCGGCGATAGAAAAGTCCGGCGGCAATCTTGATAAGGCCATCCAAGCCAATGCGAAGATTCAGGCTGAATTGTTGCGCGCATCCTCTACGGTGATTCGGGAGACAACGAAGGCCGGAAAATTACGGGTTGAATCCGCCGTGTATGACCTCGCGACAGGAAAGGTCAGTTTGATCTAAACTCCAATGCCTGATTCGCGAAGTGCCCAGGAGGGGGGGGGGAATTGAGCGGCTTTCCAGGACGGACTTTCGAGAAGCCGTGACACGCTAGAGAGAGGGTGTGCAGCACATCGAACCAATCGGGGCGAGCCGGTAACCATGTTTGATTACGACCTCCTCTGCATCGGGAGTGGCCCAGCCGGGCAGCGGGCTGCAGTGCAAGCTGCCAAACTGGGGAAACGCACCGCTGTAATCGAACGAGGCCGTTTCGTCGGTGGAGTCTGCGTCGATACAGGAACCATCCCAAGCAAAACGTTTCGGGAAGCGGTCCTGACGGTCATGGGCAGAGCCGGGTTCACTGATGGGTCAGGACAGCAGGCATTATGGCAGCGGCCCAGTGCACAAGCTCTCATGGCCCGGGTCGCCGAGGTGGAACACTTACAGGCCGAGATTATCCGGGAACAGCTTCAACGCAACGACGTCACCGTGCTGTCAGGGGAAGCAGCTTTTCAAGACGCCCACACAGTTGTGGTGAGCCGAGAGAGTCGGTCGAACGCGGTGACGGCCGCTAACATCCTTCTTGCTGTCGGGACGGTGCCTGCGCCGCCGCCGAGTATCTCACCTAAACCGGATCTGGTCGTAACAAGCGACGAGTTGCTGCAAATAACCTCTCTGCCGCGACGACTTGCTGTCATAGGAGCCGGAGTCATTGGGATCGAATATGCGTCGATGTTTGCTGCGCTCGGTATCGAGGTGACCGTCGTCGACAAGCGGGAGCGTCCGTTGGAGTTTCTTGACGGAGAGCTGGTCGACGAGTTGCTGCATCAAATGCGCAATGCGGGTGTTACCTTTCGGCTCGGGGAAGCAGTGGAGCGGTTGGAGATCGTCGAGGGACTCTCCAAGCGGATTCTCATCTTCTTGGAGTCGGGCAAACGGCTGGTCTCCGACCTGGTCTTGTTCAGCGCAGGACGGCAGGGGGCGACCGATCGATTGAATCTGCCCGCAGCGGGACTGAAGGCGGATGATCGTGGACGGTTGACGGTCGATCAAGCCTATCGTACGAGCGTCCCGCACATCTTCGCCGCCGGAGATGTCATCGGGTTTCCGAGTTTAGCAACCACCTCGGCCGAGCAGGGTCGCCTGGCTGCTTGTGCGGCTTTCGGCATCGACGCCGAGCCGATGGCACCTCATTTCCCCATCGGGATCTACGCAATCCCTGAACTGTCGGCCGTCGGAGAGCCGGAGCACGTGTTGACGGCGCGGAGGGTTCCCTATGAGAGCGGGGTTGCCCGCTATCGAGAGATTGCGCGTGGTCACATCCTGGGGGATGACAGCGGATTCCTCAAGCTGCTGTTTCACCGACAGGACCATCGTCTCTTGGGAGTTCACGCAGTCGGCACTGGTGCGACAGAGCTGATCCATATCGGCCAAGCTGTGTTGGGGTTGGGAGGCGGACTTGATTATTTTCTGTCGACTGCCTTCAATTATCCAACTCTGACCGAGTGCTATAAAGTCGCCGCATTGGACGCATTCAACAAACTTGCATAAGCACACCAGAAAAAGGGTCGGATTGCAAACGACTATCTAGTCATCACCTTCGTCGCCGGCATCTATGCTCTTTGATCCCAACCCGCCCGTTCAGACTGTTACGGGACATGGCTTCCCAAAACTCCAATCAAACCGGACGTACATCCATAGAAAGGAGTCGTTCCATGAAAGTCCTGGTGTTTGTTGTTAGCTGTCTGCTCATGCTGCCGGTGGTCGGCTACACTGATCAGGCCAAAGAATTGTCGGCGGCCACATCGCTCCCGCCTATTCAGTTCGGTCTCGAGGAACTTCATTCATGGATTGATCGGACCCATCCGCTCCTGAGGGGCGCCGGAGCTGAAAAAACGATCGCCAAGGGGAAGATGCTGCAGGCACTGGGTGCCTTTGAGCCCACTCTCGTGAACGACACAGAGCTTGAACGCTTTATTTCAAGCGCGGACCCGAGCAAGGGAACTCAAACCGTAGGGTTTAACGACACGTTGGTTGAAGCGCTTCACCCATTGGGTTTTCGAGGCAGCGCCGGATTTCACCAAGCAATCGGTGAGGCGAGAATCCCTGACTTGTCGTTCGGTAACGGTAATCAGCAGGTCATCCTGGGCGGCTTCTTGCCGTTGCTCAGGGGCCTGATGATCAATCCAGAACGCGCTGAGCAACAGCGATCCGAATTGGCCTCTCCTCGCGCAGAAATAAAAATCGCCAAAACGAGGCAGGATCTCTTCTTAGCAGCTACCCATCAATACTGGGATTGGGTTGCGGCTGCCAAGTTGCTCGATGTCCAAAAGCGAGCAGTCGCTGTGGCGGAAGACCGGTATACTCTGGTGCAAGAGCTCGCGAATGCGGGGTCAGTCGCCGTCATCGACGTGACGGAAGCCGGCCAGGAGGTACACCGACGCCGCGAAGTCGCGATCGCTGCACGGCGAGGGCTCGAGCAAGAAGCGTTCAAACTCTCCATGTTCCTGTGGGTAAATGGCTCCCCGTCGGCTCCTCCGCTCGAGCGTGTCCCGGACTTCCCGGTGGAGAGGCGGATGCCGACCGTGGACGACGTCTTGAGTCAAAAGGCAAGAGCACTCTCAGAACGACCCGAGGTCAAAGAACTCGAAGTAGAGGCAAAGATCAATAACATCGACCTCGCTCTGGCCAAGAACAACCTGCTCCCGAGCCTAAACTTGGAGGCTGCACCGGCACGTTCTCCGGAGAAATTCGTTCTCGGATTGGGATATCGATTCGGCGTCGAGCTAAGGGTTCCTCTTCTGCAACGCCGAAGCCGAGGCGAAGTCCTTCAAGCGCAAGGCCAGGCGGAACGGCTCGTCATGGCCCAACAGTACCGGGAAAACCAAGTCGTTGTCGACGTCGATAATGCCCTGTCTGCCATCGAGCGGGCTCGCGAACGGATGGAAGAAGCGTCACAGGCTTTCCGTCTGGCCAAGCTCGTCGAAGAGGGGGAGCGTTACCGCTACAGCGTCGGGTCCAGTAGCGTTCTGTTCGTCAACCTTCGCGAACGCAACACCGTGGACTCAGAAATTCAGGTTATTCGGGCGAAAGCCGAGTACCACAAGTCTTTGGCACTGTACCAGTGGGCTGTCGGAGCCTGGGCCAAGACCCCGAGCGATTCCCTGCGAGTGAGTGACCGATGACATGACGAACCAGCCAGATCGTGATAGGGTCTCCGTGAATACGGGATGCTGGTGCCGGATATGCTGGGCCTACGTTTGACATGAAGTGAACGCTCGCATGACTCGGAGAATCGTGGAACGCTGACACATGGGACAATCACCCGGCACATCTCAGCCCAACCTCTTTCAAGTCTCACGGCATCTTGGGCGCTTTTTCCAAACCGAGCGTAGAATTCTGGTACTTGTAGGTTTGTACTCGCTCGTGATCGGACTCTTCTCTCTGATCGTCCCGTTGACTGTCCAGGAATTGGTCAACACGTTCTCCTTCGCGATCCAACCGGTCATGATTGTGACATTGGCTATTATCATGGTCGTCGTGCTGGCATTTGTGGGGCTGTTCAAGACGTTGCAACATTATGCGGTCGAGGTGCTGCAGCGTCGTCTCTTTGTGAGGACGGCTTTTGCCATGGCTCAGAAGCTGCCTCATATCCGACTCCAAGGATTCAAGCCCCAGGTCTCGAATTTCTTCATGGAAACGTCATTCATGCAGCGTGCCTTGTCGGTCCTCCTCGTCGATCTAGTCCATGTGATCGTCGGCGGCTTCGTCGGGATGACCATTTTGGTCTTCTATCATCCCTACTTCATTCTGTTTGATTTGGTGCTGCTCCTCGGATTCACGCTCATTGTCTTCGTCCTGTCTCGTGGAGGGCTGCGGACGACCATCGCCATGTCTCACGCCAAATACGACGTACTGCACTGGATGCAGGAAATTTCACGCAATCTGCTGCACATCAAGGCGACGGATAGCCGGGAGTTGCTCATTCAGAAAACCGACCAATTGACGGCAAAGTATATCGAGTATCGCCGGGCACGCTTTGCCGTGCTCCTGCGTCAATTTATCGCGTCTGTAGGAGGACAAGCGCTCGCACACAGCGGCACCCTGGCGCTGGCCGGCTGGCTGCTGTCCATCGACCAATTGACTCTCGGGCAACTGGTAGCGGTTGAGGTCGTGGTGGGAAGCCTTCTCGTCAACTTTGATGCGGTCGTCAAGAGTATCGGGCACGTATATTTCTTCTTCACGTCGTTGGAGGAACTCGAAGCCTTCTTCGCGCTCCCACAAGAGGAACGTCGTCCTCCGCCGACTTCCACTGTGACTCTTCGTGATCCCAAAAATCATGGCATCCGGTTAACCGGTGTCGGGTTGGGCGTGGTTCGCGACGGAACCCCCGTCTTCGCCAATCTTGACCTGGAGGTTGCCTCTGGAGAGAGGGTGGCCATCTATGCAAAGACCATTGCGGCCAGAATGGCGCTGGCCAGGGTGTTGGCTGGTCTCGAATCACCGAGCAGCGGGTGCGTTTCCTATAACGATGTCGATCTCCGACATCTTGATCTGAACCGTATTAATCAGCACCGCGGCTTCATGATCGATTCACAGTTGTCATTGATGGATGGGACGATCGCGGACAATATCGTGTGGCGACGTTCCGCCGTCTCCTATGACGATGTCCGATGGGCGCTCTGGTTGACCCAGCTCCAGGAAGAGATTGCAACTCTTCCGCTGGGGATTAACTCCGATATCCGCGCGTTCGGGGAGATTCCGGCACCAACCCATATCCTGCGCATCTTACTCGCCCGTGCCATTGTGGGACGGCCTCAACTCCTTATCTTCGACGGGATGATTCACGACATGCAGCCGGCCTTGCGCGACGCCATCCTTCGGCGAATCTGTTCGAAAGAGGAATCATGGACCGTCTTGTTCGTCTCGACCGATCCGAATTTAACACCCTATGTCGATCGGCGCATTGCTCTTGATGATTCGGGCACGTCCGTACCGTTGTTGCCTTCCTGACGAGGGGCCGGTGATTATTTTGATCCCCGCCCAGCTTTCGGCAGAAGCGTATCGATGATCGTGTGTGATCGCTCCTCGTAGTCGGGTGGGAACAGGTTGAATCGACGCCACAGTTCGTACCAGAGTGGCACTCGGTTGAGAATGACCCATCCCATCACTTTCGTGCCCTGGCGGACGTGGGACTGCTCCGGCCAGGAACGATCGTCGAGGTCGGGAACGACCCAGAACCGATAGTTGCCCTTTCCGTCATCGACTTGGTCGATCACCTTGATCACCCCGTTGTACGTACCGGCCATGAGTTCAGGCCAGGCCGGCAAAGGAATGGCTGGGATGCCATAGAAGAGGATTTTGACCTTCCGACCGACATTCAGCAGAGGAGCGTCCAGTCCGTCTGCCGTCATCTCAATCGCCTTGTCCGTGCTGGTGGGAGAAAGGCGCACCAACGTGTCGCCCTGTCGCACGGTTTCACCGGCCCCGACTTTGGCCATCTTGACGACCGTGCCGTCGATCGGGGCCAAGATTCTGCCAGCCAACCGGCGTTGCTCGGCGTTTGACCGTCGCAGCGAGACATCGGCGAGCTGGTCGGCCACTTTGGCAGCTTCGGCAACCGATGCATCACGAGTCGCTTCCGCATCAAGCAGGCGCTGCAACATCTCTGCGCTCACTTGGTCGCGTCCGAACCCCAGTGACTTCATGGCCTCTTCAGCTGCTCGGAGATTCGCCTGCGCCCCCTCGAGATCGGCCTGGCTTGCGGTATCTGTTTGGACCGCCAACTCCAGCTCTCGCTGAGACACCAAGCCTCTCTTGAGGAGCTGTTTGTGCCGTTCGAGGTTAAGCGCTGCCGTGATGGCGGCGATCTTGGCTGCCTCGACCTGCTGGTGCGCTTGGCGCACCTTGCTGCCGGCCTCGACGACGCGGGCCTCCGCCGACGGGACGGCGGCTTTGACAAGATTCCGCATTTCTAAGATGCGCTTGTCGAGCTGGTCGACTCTGGCCAATGCCGCGCTCTTGGTGTTCTCGAGCGCCTTCTTCCGTTGATCGAGAAAGGCGAGTAAGTCGGGTGACATGAAGTTGGGGTCATTGTCTTCTAATTCGAGAATGAGATCACCTTCCCGAACCTGGTCACCTTCTAATGCGTGCCATTTCTTGATGCGACCGGTAATCTGAGCTTCGACGTCCTGTGGTCGTTCGTGGGGCGTGTAGGCCGACATCTGGCCAGTCACGGTCACCGTCTGAGTCCAGGGAACGAAAATGATGATAAGCAAGAAAAGGAGAACCAGGCTAACCGGTACACGAGAGGAAAATCTCCAGCCCTTCGGAAGCTGTGCATTCTCCCAGGACTGGAGTGTGGTTGAGGCGGCAAGCTCGTCGATGGTGATCTCGTCGGTGGCCCTGTCCTGGCTGAGAAAGCGGGGTTGATGTGCCAGGTCAGGATCTAGGCTTCCCACGAGCTGTATCCCTATAGGATCTCAAGAGGTTGATGAGCCATCCTCACGCACCTTCGACATCATACTAAGCCCACCAGGGTTTCCACAAACTTTCGGTGTAAAGTGGTAGGAATGGGTTTCAAACAGGTCATGGTGGGAGATTGTACAGCCGGATCATGCCAGAATATCACGGCGGGCCGCGTCTAGGAGGGCCACCACTGCCGGATGTTTGAGCCGCCGCTCAACAGTGATCGCATAAAACCTTTGCTTGACGGAATCGAGGCGCCCAACCACCTGCACACGATACTGCTGGCAGATTTCTTTCTCCATCACCGTCGATCCGGGGAACAGCCCATGGCCTTCCTGGCCGAAGGCCTTTAATGTCGCACTATCTTCGAACTCTCCGATAATAGTCGGCGACAGGTGGTGACGTGCCAGCCAATCGTCTAATAACCTGCGAAGGATCGCGTTCGAGGTGGGCAATAAAATAGGCGCACCGTTCAAGGATCGAGGAAAGTTGCGACGGTATCGCACCGCCATTTTGGGCGCCCCGAAGAAGGTAACGCCGGATTCTCCCATGAGATGGTTATGGGTCTGCACCTTGATGGTTGGCGGGGCCGGTGTATCGGCGATGACCAAATCCAGCCCATGGATGGCCAGGTCGGCTAGCAGCTGGTCTAACTTATCCTCCCAACAGATCAGGCGTGTTGATGGGGATTGTCTCGAGGTCGATTCCAAAAGCCGGGCAGCCAGCAGCTTGGGGACCACGTCGACAATGCCAACGGTCAGGCGGAGAGGACGGCCGCTACCCCGTCCCTTCATCGTATTCATCAGGTCTCGCCCGATGGAGAAGATATCTTCCGCATACCTGAATGCAATCCGGCCCATTTCCGTCAGGATGAGCTGACGCCCGGTTCGGATGAACAGCTTTTCGCCCAAACTCTCCTCCAAGGCTCGAATCTGTGCACTGATCGTAGGTTGAGCGAGATGGAGCTCCTCGCAAGCCTTGGCCACAGTGCCGTGCTTCGCAACCGACCAAAAATAGAGGAGATGGTGATAATTCAGCCATTCCATAAGATCGCACTATACAAAGAATCGATGGATGACTCCAGACCACGTGCCGAGCTCATCCTGCAAAGATGCCAAAATAGAAATGGAGGTGTGGGGACATGGAGGCAGGGTCGAGGTGCTCTTAGCCGAGCAGCTCTCGTCGGGCGGTTCGGACGAGTGCCAGGACGGCCTGGTGTTTCACGCGCCGCTCCACCGTGATGGCGTAGAAATGTTGTTTGAGCCCCTCCAGCTGTCCGACCGTCTGTACCCGGTATTGGCGGCAGATCTCATGCTCGATCACCGAGGCCCCGGGGAAGATGCCATATCCGTCTTGGCCGAACGCCTTCAAGGTCGAGCTATCGTCGAACTCACCGACAATCAACGGGTGGAGGCCATGGTTAACCATCCATTGGTCCAGCAATCGTCGAAGCATGGCGTTTGCGGTGGGAAGCAGCATGGGGGCGTTCCGTAGTGATTCCGGAAAGCCTCGGCGGTATTGTGTGGCCAACTTTGCGGTCGCGAAGAGAGTTACCCCGGATTCACCCAAGGGGTGGTTGTACATATGCTCCTTGGTCCCAGGCGGGGCTGGGGTGTCTGCGATCACCAGGTCGGACCGATGGGCTGTCAGATCGGTCAACAGTTGGCGCAGTTTGTCTTCCTGGCAGACCAAACGAGTCGGCCGATACAGTTTCAGGGCCGACTTGAGCAGTTGAGTGGCCAGTGGTTTTGGGATCGCCTCCGCGATGCCCACCACCAGCCTGGTGGGGTGCCCGTTCCCTTGGCTCTTGACCGTGTTCAGCAGTTCCTGGCCGGTCGCGAAGATATCCTCCGCATACTTGAAGACCAGGTGGCCCATCTCTGTCAACGCCAGGCGGCGTCCGGTGCGGATAAATAACTTTTCCCCCAACGTGTTTTCCAAGAGACGGATCTGTCCGCTGATCGTCGGTTGCGCGAGGCGCAGCTCCTCGCACGCTTTGGTCATGGTTCCGTGCTTGGCGACGGACCAGAAGTACAGCAGGTGGTGATAGTTCAACCAATCCATATGGCCCTAGTCGTCGAGTTAGGGAAGCCACTATACATCGGATTAGCCGATAACTCCAATCCGTTTTATCTATTTTGAAAAATAAGCGGGAGATTGCTACTGTGGGCGCCGTCCGCCACCCAATGTGAAAGGAGCATCCTGCATGATCGCTCTGGTATTGGCCATTGTTATTCTCCTGCCAATGACCGCACTGGCGGAACCGATGATGGACTCTCGTGCCGTCCAGACTCAGGCAACTCGCACCGCTCCCCTGACCATCGATGAAGTCCTCGCCCGTATCGAGTTGACGCATCCCTTGCTTCAAGCGGCCGGAGCCGAGCGAACGAAGGCCCGGGCGAAGATTCTGAAGGCGCTCGCGGCCTGGGAACCGACGTTCCATAACATTTTAGAAGCCGAACGGTATGAGACGTGGAATCTCACGACGGCCCCCGTGGCTGGCCTTAGCTGTACCGCTCCATGCGAGCCGCTCCAGCCGCAAAGGCTGATGGCTGGATTTAACGACAGCAAGCTCGAGATCGGGCATCCCTGGGGCTTGAAGGTCCATGGCGGGCTCCGCCAAGGCTTCGGGGATCGCGGTACTTTACTTTTTTCTGCGATCCCTGACGTACAGGGGCTCGATAGGATGCAGCAATTCATCTTTGGCGGGTCGGTCAAACTGCTGCGCGGCCTCATGATCAACGAAGAGTACGCTGAGTATCAACAGGCTGAGCTCGCAGGTCCTCAGGCGGAGATTAAGGTAGCGCAGAAACGGCAGGATCTCTATCTCGCCGGGGCCGTGCAGTACTGGGATTGGCAGGTCGCCGTCAAGCAGGCCGAAATTGTGAAGCGCGCCTTGGCCGTGGCCGAAGACCGCTTGATCCAGGTCGAAGGGTTGGCGAAGGGCGGGAAGGTGGCGCCGCTCGATGTCGTCGAGGCAAACCAAGAGGTGCAGAAGCGGCGAGAGGCGGCGATCGCCGCGCAACGGAAGGTGGAGTACGAGCAGTACAAACTGTCTCTCTTTCTCTGGGAGCAGAACGAGCCGGTGACCCCGCGGCCGGAATGGGCACCGGAATTCCAAGGCGAAACGCCGCTCCCGACCGAAAAAGAGATCGCGGCCTATAAGTTGGAGGGGCATGAAGCTCGCCCAGAATTGCGGGACCTCTATATCGAAGCCAAGATGAACAATATCGACATCAAACTCGCCAAGAACAAACTCCTCCCGAAGTTGGATATCGAGGGCGGCCCGGCGGATGCCGCCACGGACTGGATTGTAGGCGTCGGCTACCATGTCAACCTTCACTTTGAAGTGCCGCTGTTTCAACGGGGAGCACGTGGGAAGGTCATGGGCGCGGAAGTGATGCAGCAACAATTAGCGTTGAAACAGCAATATGCCGAACAACAAATCAACCTCGACGTGGACAACTGGCTCTCGGCGATCGTGCGGTCTAGGGACCGGGTAAAAGCAGCGACAGAAGCGCTTCGCTTGGCCAAGACACTAGAAGAAGGGGAACGCAAGCGATTCAACATGGGGGCAACTACCGTCCTCTTTGTGAACCTCCGGGAGCGTAACGTGGTGGAGTCGGCGTATCACCTCTATCGGGCGCAGGCCGACTACGCGGTGGCGCGTGGAGGCATGTTGTGGGCGAGGGGCGTGTTGGCGAAGCCCTGGCCGACGGAATCCTTGGCGAAGTACGGCAATCCACTGACGGCTGCCGGTACGTACGGGTTTCAAAAGCCGGGCCGTGATTAAACCGGCACAAGGAGCATCCTTCTAATGGCAGCTCTATTTTTCATCATTATAATCTTGCTTCCCGTGACGACCAGGGCGGAGTCTGGTACGGCGCCGGTGATTGATCACAGCGTCGTGCAGGCCCAGTCGGTACGCACCGCACCCTTGACCATCGATGAAGTCCTGGCTCGTATTGAGTTGACCCATCCGCTGCTCCGGGCGACCGGGGTCGAGCGGATGCAGGCCCGGGCGAAAATCTTGAAGGCCCTCGGGGCCTGGGAGCCGAAGTTCAATAACTTTACCGAAGTCGATCGGTATCAGGATTGGAATTTTCTGTCCGTCATCCATGAGCACACGGTGGGCTTTAACGACAGCAAGCTCAATGTCGGGCATCCCTGGGGGTTTGAGGTCCATGGCGGGATCCGTAACGGCTTCGGAGATCGCCTCTTCCATACCTTTTCTGGCGTCATCCCTGATGTGAACCTCTTCTATGAACAGCAACAGATGATCTTCGGGGGAAAGTTCAAGCTGCTGCGCGGCTTCATGATCAACGATGAGTATGCGGAGTACCAGAAGGCCGAGCTCGCGGCACCGATGGCGGAGATCACGGTGGCGCAGAAACGACAGGATCTCTATCTCGCCGGAGCTGTGCAGTACTGGGATTGGCAGGTCGCCGTGAAGCAGGCTGAGATTGTGAAACGGGCCTTGGCTGTGGCCGAAGACCGCTTGGTCCAGGTGGAAGGGCTGGCGAAGGGCGGGAAGGTGGCCCCGCTCGATGTCGTCGAGGTGAACCAAGAGGTACAGAATCGCCGAGAGGCGGCGATCGCGGCGCAACGGAAGGTGGAGTATGAGCAGTACAACCTGTCGCTCTTTCTGTGGGAGCATGGGGAGCCGGTGATCCCACGGCCGGAATGGGCGCCGGAATTCCAGGGCGAGACCCCGCTCCCGACCAAAGAGGAAATCGCAGCCTATAAGGTCGAGGCGAAGGAAGATCGGCCGGAAGTGCGCAACTACTATATCGAAGCGAAGATGAACAATATCGACCTCAAGCTCGCCAAGAACTACCTCCTCCCGAAGTTGAATTTAGAAGGGGGACGGATGGATACCCCTGGCGACTGGGCGGTGGGGGTGGGCTATCGGATCGCCACGCAGTTTGCGATGCCGCTGTTCCAGCGGGAAGGGCGGGGGAAGGTCATGACGGCGGAGGCGGAGCAGCAGCAATTGGTCTTCAGTCAGTTGTATGCCGAGCAACAAGTCAGCGTTGATGTGGACAACTGGCTTTCGGCGATCGTGCGGGCCAGAGACCGGGTAACGGCGGCCACGGAAGCGCTGCGCTTGGCCAAGACGTTGGAAGAGGGTGAACGGACCCGCTTCAATTTGGGCGCGAGTACGGTGCTCTTTGTGAACCTCCGGGAGCGCAACGTGGTGGAATCGGCGTACCAGCTGTATCGGGCGCAGGCCGACTACGCGGTGGCACGTGGAGGGATGCTGTGGGCGAGGGGCGTGTTGTCGAAGCCCTGGCCGACGGAGTCCTTGGCGAAGTATGGCGATCCGCTGACGGCAGCTGGTCTCTCAGGTCAACCCGTGGTTGGACGCGATTAATTCAGCAACAAAGGAGCATTCTTCCTTGATCCTTCTATTGCTGTTCTCATTGATGATTATGCCGGTGGCTGCAATGGCGGAACCTCACGCCGCTGCGGGCGCAACTAACGCCGAGTCAGTGAGGACCGCTCCCTTGACCATTGAAGAGGTACTGGCCAGGATTGAGTTGACCCATCCGCTGCTCCGGGCCACCGGACTGGAACGGTCACAAGCCCGGGCGAAAGTCCTGAAAGCGTTGGGCACGTGGGAGCCGAGGATTCGGAACGAGGTCGAGATGGATCGGTATGTCACGTATAACCTGACGAACGTTTCCGGCATACCGAATGACTTGACGAGCGGCTATAGCGATACCATGCTCAAAGTGGCGCATCCCTGGGGCATTGAGGTATTCGGGGGTATTCGTAATGGTTTCGGTGATCGCCACACTATCAATTCAGGAACCCGCGGGAGTTTGGTAGCCTTCCCTCAAGACCTCCAACTGTTCTGGCCACAGCAAATGCTGATCGTCGGCGGAGCCTTTAATCTCCTGCGTGGATTCATGGTCAACGAGGAGTATGCCGAGTTTCAACAGGCGGAGCTTGCCGGACCGCAAGCCGAGGTGAAGGTGGCGCAGAAACGGCAGGATCTCTATCTCGCCGGGGCCGTTCAATATTGGGATTGGCAGGTCGCCGTCAAACAAGCCGATGTGGTGAAGCGTACGCTGGCCGTCGCGGAAGAGCGCTATCGCATGGTTGAAGGGAGATCCAAAGCCGGAGCGGTCGCTCCGATCGACGTAGTCGAGGCCCAAGAAGAAGTGCAGCGCCGCCGAGAGGCTGCCATTGCCGCGCAACGGAAGGTGGAGTATGAGCAATATAAGCTGGCCCTGTTTCTTTGGGAAAACGGCGAACCGGTGACGCCTCGCCCTGAATGGGCCCCTGAATTTCAAGGGGAAACGCCGTTGCCGAGCGAAGAGGATGTGGCGGCCTTTAAGCTAGAAGCCGCGGAGGATCGTCCGGAAGTACGTGATCTCTACATCGAAGCTAGGTTGAACAATATCGAGTTGAAGCTTGCGAAGAATAGTCTCCTTCCAAAGCTGACGTTTTCAGGTGGGCCGGCGGTGGGCTCTCTCTATTGGGTCGGAGGGTTCGGCTACAACATGCAACTTCGTTTCAGTATGCCGCTGTTCAATCGAGGTGCCCGCGGGAAGGTCCTGCATGCTGAGGCTGAACAGGCACGGTTGGCGTATAAGCAGGCCTATACTGAGCGTCAGGTCGAGATCGATGTCGACAACTGGCTCTCGGCGATTGTGCGGGCCAGGGACCGAGTGAAAGCTGCCACCGAAGCGCTGCGCTTGGCTAAAACGTTGGAAGAAGGTGAACGGGCTCGGTTCAACATGGGGGCGACGAGTGTGCTGTTCGTCAACTTACGGGAGCGCGCTGTCGTCGAGGCCGCGTACGAACTTTATCGGGCGCAAGCCGACTACGCCGTGGCTCGAGGGGGAATGTTGTGGGCCAAGGGAGCGTTGTCGAAGCCACTCCCGAACAACATCCTCGCTAAATACGGAGATCCGTTACATGCGGCCGGCTTATCGGGTCGTGCAGCTCTGGGACGTGACTAATGATTTGATGGGGTAGATAGTACGTTCGGTGGGTTGGCTTAAGAATTCGTAGTGTGGTTAAGTGCGGCGGTGATTCGTATCAGTAAGGAACCAATTGATTCACATCCTGACTTATAACTGGGGGTGCTCATGAAAGAACCTCAGGGCGATCGTTACCCGGGTCTGTTTCAAGCATTGATGAAACAGCTATCAGTGTCCATGAAGGCTGAGAAAAGGATCATGTATTTGATCATTTCCTACGCCTTGGCCGTCGCGTTCTTTTCCTTGATCGTCCCATTGACCGTACAGGAGATGGTCAGCACCTTCTCGTATGCGGTTCAGCCGGTCATGATCTGGACATTGACCGCAATTATGTTGACGGTGTTGTTGTTCGTCGGTCTGTTCAAGACCTTCCACTTTTACGCGATCGACGTGATCCAGCGTAGAGTCTTCGCCAGAATTACGGTTGCGATGGTTGAGCAGCTTCCTCGTAATCGATTTAAAACCAAACAAGCCCAGTATCTTTCGAACTATTTCATTGAAACAGTCTTCATGCAACGGGCGTTGTCCACGTTGCTGTTCGATTTGATCAATGTGCTCGTGGGTGGCTCGGTCGGTATGCTGTTGCTCATGGTGTACCATCCCTATTTTCTCATGTACAACTTGCTTCTCATGGCGGGGTTTGCGATCACGTTCTTCGTGCTCTCCCGTGGTGCGTTGAAGACGACCCTCGACATGTCTCACGCAAAGTACGATGTCTTCCGTTGGGTGCAAGAGGTCGCGCAGAATTCGTTGCAACTCAAAGCGAGCGACAGCCGCCCTTTTGTTCTTCAACGGACGAACGATCTCGTCAATCATTATGTGGACGCTCGAAAAGCACGATTTCGGGTCCTCGTGCGTCAGTACATCGGTTCCGTGGGTGGACAAGCGCTTGCACAGGCAGCAGCTCTCGGCATATCGGGTTACCTTATGGCCATTGGCCAGCTGACCCTTGGCCAGCTTGTCGCGGTCCAAGCGGTCGTTGGTGCTCTGGTCATCAATTTTGACACGCTGATCAAGAACATGGGATTCGTGTATTATTTCTTCACGGCCCTGACTCACCTCGATGAAGTCTTTAAACAGGAGCAAGATTACGTCTCAGTCGAATCACCTGTGGGCATGCCGAAGCATTTGACCCAGGGTGTTCGTGTCACCTGCAAAGGTGTCAGCCTTATCCATGGAGGGGCCTCCGTGTTTGATGGTTTCAACCTAGATGTGGCGCCAGGTGAAAAGCTTGGCATTTATGCTAGGACCACGGCAGCCAAAACAGCGTTGGCTCGTGTCCTGGGTGGGCTCGAAACTCCCACAAACGGAGTCGTTCAGTACAACGGGGTGGATCTTCGCTATATGGATCCTAATGGCCTCAACCAATGCCGAAGCGTGATGATTGATTCCCAATTGACCTTGGTCGATGGGACCGTCGAAGAAAACATCGTCATGGGACGTTCGTATGTCTCCTATGATGACCTTAACTGGGCCCTCCGCTTTGTCGAACTGGAGGAAGACGTCGAAGGTTTGCCACGCGGAGTCAAGTCGGATATCTCCTCACTCGGGGAATCCATTTCACCGACGCACATTGTGCAGATCTTGCTCGCCCGCGCTATCCTAGGGCGTCCGCAAGTGCTCATATTCGATGGTTTGATTCATTCGCTTGAACCATCGTTGAGAGAGCGGATTCTGCGGCGTTTGTGCTCAAAGGACGAAGCATGGTCGGTGATCTTTGTGTCCACAGATCCAAACCTGACGGATCACGCGGATCGTCGTATTATGCTGCACCATGCCCATGCATAATGAGCAATGGTTAACACATTGGCCCATCAACACAGGTAAATTTATGGAGGCTCCATGGCAAGCCTAGGTGGTGGTCTCGACAGAGGTGAAGAACGTGCCCTCGTAACGAGAGGGGTTGGGTTAGAGGCAATCGCAATCGAGCAGGGCTCAGCATTGTCAAAGCTGCCATGCTGGGAGAACGTCAAACTTTCTGGCAGCATGTTCACGGCTTCGCGAGCGATCCTCACGATCCTGCTCGTGTTCTTAATCATCCTTGAGTTCGTGCCCTGGACGCAGACCATTCAGGCGACAGGGAAGGTTTCGGCCTATACTCCGTACGATCGTCCGCAAAAGATCGAATCGCGGATTACCGGTCGGGTCAAGGCCTGGCATATCTATGAAGGTGTCCAGGTTAAGAAAGGGGACCTGATCGGCGAACTCGAGGACTATGACCCAACCTACATGGCGCCTGAAATCCTTCCTCTTTTCGAACAACGAAAGGAGGCCTTGGGGAAAACGCGTGAGGCTGCACTGGGTAGAGCCGATCAGTTGAACAGGCGGATCGGGGAAATGAGAAAACTCGTTCAGGCCGCTGTGCCTTCAGCGGAAGCGCGGGTAGTCGAGGCCGACAATAGAGTCCGTGAAGCCCAACAAAAGGTCGAACAGCTCAAGATCGATGTCGATACTGCGCAGCTTAACGTCGACCGTCATCGGCAGCTGGTTAGGGATGGATTGGTCTCACAACGAGAACTTGAGTTGACGATTCAGACGGAAATCGGCACGAAGGCAGGCCTACAGGCAGCCCAAGCAAGTCTGTTGGCTGCCGAGCAAGCCAGGTCAGCGCTCAACTTCGGTCGTGATCAGATTACGGCCGATGTGAATCAGAAACTCATCGATGCCATCGCGTCACGTGACGCCGCGGTTGCAGAAGCTGCTAAGGCGACTGAGCAGTTAGCCGATATCGAGTACAAACAGCAGGGCGTCCAGCAACGTATTGAAGCCGCGAAACTCTATGCGCCGATGGATGGCACTGTCGTCAGGATGGCGCGTGTCGGCATTAACGAAACGGTCAAGCAGGGTGATAATTTAGTCACTATTTCACCGCTCGCGAGTGATCCAGCTATCGAAATGTTTGCTGATGGGCTGGATGCACCTCTTTTGAAGGCTGGCCGAAAGGTTAGGATTCTCTTCTTCGGGGTGCCGGCCATTCCATTACCGGCCTGGCCAGGGCTCATGGCCGGGACTCGTTCTGGGGTCATCAAAGTGGTTGACCAGATCGACGATGGAAAGGGGAATTTCCGATTCTGGGTCGTTCCCGATCCAGATGATCCTCAACCTTGGCCTGATCAGACCCAGGTCAGACAGGGGACCAATGTCTTGGGCTGGGTGATCATGAATCGTGTTCCTCTCTGGTACGAGCTTTGGCGACGGTTTAACTTCTTCCCACCGGACTACTCGGAGCGTGAACCAAGCATCTTTGAGATGTTTGCTCCAAGGTCAGCCGGCCAGGGAATTAAGTAGTAAAATTGTGCCGCAGCATTGCTGCGGCGCATGAACTCAGCTTCGCAAAGATGGCTCAGAGGATTTCCTCTGAGTCATCTTTGTATTTTGAGAGTGCGCAAGACTTCCAGAACACTTTTCACACTAGACAGCCGGATCTCGCAACGACGCTTTCCTCGGTTGCCTCCTCATGATGGTCTCCCTTATTTCGAGCACGAGCATCCTTCTTGACCACCCCAGACAGACCCGATAAGGTGCTTCAGACAGGCCTTCCATGTCGTGCCGATTTCCAACAAGAAAGAAAGGACGTACAGCATGACCAAGGGGAGACGGACAGTGAGCCGATCGCCTCGAAAGGTTCAGGGTCCTCGAGCCGTTGTCGGCGTGCTCGGAGGAAGTAAATCGGATTTCCCGATCTTGGAGAAAACAGGAACCATACTGTCTCAACTCGATATTCCATATGAATTCTTAGTCGTCTCAGCACATCGAACGCCGGACCGTCTGTTTGAATATGCGGCCAGTGCTCCCGGTCGTGGAATCAAGGTCATCATTGCTGGAGCAGGAGGAGCGGCTCATCTTCCCGGCATGTTGGCGGCCAAAACGCACCTGCCGGTGATTGGCGTTCCCATTCCAACGGAAAACCTGCGCGGCCTGGACTCCTTGCTTTCCATTGTTCAGATGCCCAAGGGGATTCCTGTTGCCACAGTTGCGATCGGTGGTGCCGAGAATGCAGGCCTCCTCGCTGCACAGATTCTTGCTGTGTGTGATCCTGATATCGCGAGGCGCATTCAACGCTATCGCGCCGATCAAACAACGGGGGTTTTGAATTCTCCAGAGGCCAAGGGAAAGCGTGAGGCGAAGCCGCGATTGTGACGAAACACATCCTTGAGCCAGGAGCTGTGGTCGGTGTGCTGGGAGGGGGACAGCTGGGTGCGATGTTCGCCTCGGCTGCACGCCGGATGGGTTATCATATGGCTGTTTGGGATCCGGATGCCGAGGCTCCGGCGCATCAGATCGCCAGGCACTCTTTCACAACGGCCTTCTCCGATCTTCCCAGCCGAGAACAGTTTGCAAACATTGTCCAAGCCACGACATTGGAATGGGAAAACGTTCCGGCAGAGCTGTGTAGGTGGCTGGAGGAGCGTCGCCCGATGAGGCCTTCCAGCGCGGTTCTCGGCACGCTCCAAGATCGGATAGCACAGAAGCAGTTCTTGTCGTCTCGACAGCTGCCAGTCGCTCCATTTGCCATGGTGGAATCTGCCAATCAGTTGGATGAAGCGATCGCCCGTCTTGGGTTTCCGGTTGTCTGTAAAACGGCGACAAGCGGGTATGACGGAAAGGGGCAGTGGATTCTGCGAACTCCTGCTGATGTGAAACAGCTGGAAACGATCCTGAAGCAAGCCGGGTCGAGTCAGCGGTGGATTGTCGAACGGTTTATTGTATTTGCCAGAGAACTCTCCGTTCTGGTGGTGCGGAATGAGGATGAGGAGTTTCGACTTTATCCTGTCGTCGAGAATCGGCATGAGCAGGGTATCTTGCGCGCGACACGTGTGCCTGCACCCATCGATTCCGGCGTAGCTGAACAGGCCAAGGAGCTTTCATTACAAGCTGTCGCGGCGCTACAGGGCATCGGCGTGTTTTGTGTAGAGCTCTTCCACACCGAAGATGGGAATCTGCTTATCAATGAGATCGCACCACGTCCGCATAATTCCGGGCACTATACATTGGATGTGTGTTCGGTATCCCAATTTGAACAACAGGTGCGTGTGACCTGCGGCCTGCCCCTCGGAGAAACCAGACTCCTGAGTCCGGCAGTCATGGTGAATCTCATCGGTGAGGAGGTCCGATCTGTGATGTCGGCGGAGGGTTGTTCCAGCCTCCACTCGACGTCAGGAGCCGTACTCCACCTGTATGGCAAGCAAATGATTCGTCCCGGCAGAAAAATGGGTCATGTCACATTCACTGGCCCACAAGAGGAGTTGGTAGCAGCCGCAGCCCAGAAGTTTATGGTAAACCTCGGAAGGCCTGCTTAGATCATCCCTACCGGGCGGCCATGCATCGGCCCGTCCCTGTAACCTATCCGTCCGAATTTGTCCCCCGATCGTCTGTACTGGGCCATAGCTCAAGAAGAATACACATTAAATGGTGTGGTTTTGTATGTATCGAATGGTATGGAAGTTGCTGATAGTGGTGTCTTGTTCCACGAATACGGCCTCGCGACATGCCAGACATCACACACAACCCAGGGCTCTGTCAGGCCTCCAATAGGCTCTACCGGCTACTTACCAACACAACGTCTCGATATCTCGTATTACAGGGCCTCGTCAGTATCATCCTCTCTTATGAATTGCTCTTCGGCAGCGACTCCGTGATTAGTCGGGTCATGAGCAATACTCTTGTGATGGGATTATGGCTGGGTATTGCTGCACTCGCCATGCTCCCCGCGGCCATTCTCACATCGACTTGGTTCACTGCCGGACTTGTGACTGCTGATACAATGCTCGTAACCTCCGTTATCTATCTGTCGGGGAATGCCAGATCGGATCTCTACATCGCCTACTTCGTTCTAGTGCTCGTTGCGGCCTCAGTCAGGCGGTTGAGCCATGTCCTTGGCCTCTCTCTCCTCTTGAGCGTCGGGTATGCAGTCGTCCTGTATGAAACCAGTCTCCAATCGGGAACGCTAGTCACCGGCCAATTATTGGGGATTCCCGTTCTTCTCGTAATGGCGGTTTTTTATGGCCTTGCCCTGGAAAGTGCAGTGATCGCGAAAGAAGAAAGTGCCTTGTTGCTCAAAGATATTGAGGGCCTCAAGAAAACCGAAGATGAGTTGGAGGTCAAGAAGGCTCAGTTGGAAACACGGATCAAGATCCTCAAGGAAGATCTCTCGAAGGCGAATTCCGAGCTACGTGAAGGTCAGGTAGCTCGTCAGGGATTGGAGCGTCGACTTCAGGATGCTCAGAAAATGGAAGCGGCAGGTCGAGTCGCAGCAAGAATCGCTGAGGAATTCGGAGCGTTATTCACGGTCATCGGAAAGCATACGGGTCTCATGTTGTCGCACTTTCAGCCGAACGATCCCCTACGGTCATCGGCCGATGAGATCTTCAAGGTCGGAGAAAAAGCTGCCACTCTCACGGCTCAACTGATCGCACTCAATCTCGAAGGGAACCTAGTTCGGCACACGGTTTCCGTGCACGCGGTACTGACAGATATACGAGACACGATAAAGAGTCTTCTTCCGGCCAATATCGAGCTCATCGTTCGAACAGGCGAACGGGCCTCCTATGCCGAAGTGGATCGTGAAGGATTGGAAACCGTGCTATTACACCTCGTGGTGAATGCACGGGATGCTATGCCGAATGGAGGGCGTTTGCTGGTCGAGCTCCAGCTGATTGAGCAGAATTCCCAATCGAATCGCTCTTTCCCAACGGGGCTGACGTTTCCACAGATTCTCATTCAACTCACTGATTCGGGGACAGGGATGAATCTGGACACCCAGAGCCACATGTTCGAACCGTTTTTTTCCACGAAGGAAACCAACATCGGGCTTGGGCTCACTGCGGTGTTTGGAATTGTTAAACAAAACGGCGGGACCCTCGATGTCAATAGCCGACCTGGGAAAGGAACAACAGTCCGTCTCTTCTTCCCCGCGGCCTCGGCAACGAACATGCGGGAAGAGCCCAGTTCAAAATCCCTGTCGGCCAAAGGAAATGAAACGATTCTACTTGTGGAGGAAAACGAGATTGGGCGAAAGCTGGCGCTCTCAGCCTTGCAGCGATGTCGCTATCACGTCCTGGAGGCGGCATCGTCCGTCGAGGCCCTGATGGTGACGCAACGGTATCAAGGTATCCTTCACCTCACGGTGAGTCCATTGGTGATGCCGGAGCTTGGTGGGCGGGAATTGGCGCGTCGCCTCATGCAGCACCAGCCGAAGATGAAGGCGTTGTTTGTGTCCAGCTACGATGATGAAACGATTCAGCACCATCGGATCAATCAGCGGTTTGTCCTGCAATCGCCTTACCGCCAATTCGGTCTCATCGAAAAGGTGAGAGAAGTCTTGGACGCAGCGTAACCTCCGACTAGCACAGAACGCTCAGTACCTGTCATGCCGGGTTGATCGGGCCGGTGCAAAAAATTTCACGTCGGGCCGCTTGAACAATCCGATCAGCGCCATTCCCGCAATAAATCCTCCGATATGGGCGAAGAAGGCGACGCCCCCTCCGCTGGTACCGATACTCATTCCTCCGCTGAGGAGCTGCGTGACGAACCACATGCCTAGCACGATACCGGCAGGCACCCGGGTCATTCCGATACCCGGCAACAGGACCAGCACGTGGGCGCGTGGGAAGAGCAATAGATAGGCTCCCAGCACGGCTGAGATCGCTCCGCTGGCTCCAACCATGGGAATGTGGGAAGAAGGATCGGTAAGGGCATGGCTCAGCGCTGCGAGAATACCGGATAGAATATAAAAAACCACGAATTTCGCATGGCCCATCACATCTTCGATGTTGTTCCCGAAGATCCAGAGGTAGAGCATATTCCCCACGAGGTGCATCCAGCCTCCGTGAAGGAACATGCTCGTGATCAAGGTCAACGTAGCGGGAAACGCGACTTGCGCCTCATCCGGAAGCGTGGCATGCCCAAAGATGACGGCAGGAATGGCGCCGTATTGAAAGGCAAAGACTTGACCGGGTTCTTCGGGAAGCCCTGCTTGATAGAGAAATACCACCACACAGGCGACAATGAAGATCATTGTGACGATGGGAGTAAGTCGGGTGGGATTGTCGTCGTGGAGGGGAATCACGATAGTCCCCGGCTAGGGAGTTGGGCGGCGAGGGGTGATGTGACGAGGCAATCTGGGATCAGCCGGCGGCGTCCCATCATCCTGCAGAGGGACAGAGAATCCCGCTGCGTGGGTATGGCCTCCTCCGCCGAATGAGGCCGCGATCGTACCCACGTCTGCCCCATCCTCACGGGAGCGCATGCTGAAATAGCGACGACCATCGCGATCATGCCAGATCAAGCAAAACGGGTGTTGTGGTGAGAGCCGTTCGCCGATCTGGCTTGTCAGAATCGCGCTTTGCACAGAAGGAACGACGAGACCTTGGAATTCCACCATTGTCGCCTGTGCCGCAAGTTTGCCGACCAGCTCCTGTTCGTAGCGTAAGATCGCCCGCCCTTCTTGCTCCAGCGAGGCTTGTGTAAAGCGGTCCCACACAGTGAAATCAAATGGGTAGGAGGCGAGCGCTGCATTGATCTCGCGACTTCCCGGTAGGGCCCACGTCCAGAGGTCTTTATCTTGAATGTATTGAAGCAACCAGGGTGCAGTGGTGCCATGTGCCCACTCCCAACTCAACACAGCACCGGACTTTGTTTGATCAAAGTAGGCATTGGGAAAGCCCTTGAGGGTTCGCTCTGCCGTGATGTGGTGGTCAAGAATCAGGAGTTCCTTGGTCTCCGAGGCCATGGCTTCCAAAATCGAGCGGTCATAGCTGAAATCGACCATGACGACCCGGCGATCTTTGAGGTCGGGTGGTGGAGGCTGTCCATGTTTGACCGAAACAAAGCTCGCGCTTGGGAATTTCTTCCACAAAGCCCAGGCGGCTCCGAATCCATCGGAACAGTCCGCATGGTAGAGAACGATGTCGGGAGAGCCACGAAAAGGAGGAGCAGACGATACAATGCCCATAATGGTGGGAGAGAATATCATGACTAGGTCTCGACGAAAAGGTGTTTGCCGAGTCTCTACGAGAAGGAGGATTCGATCAGAGTCCGTTCAGATGAGCGATCAGTTGGCGCAGTCTGCCGGCACTGCGTCGATTGAAGTTGAACACGAGTCTTGGTAGGTCGGATAAGGCCGGTTCATCCAGCTCCTCATCGAGGGGGCCCCGCAAGTCAAAGGTGCCGTCCGAAAGCAGGTCTGTGAATCGCTCACGGATCTGTTCAAGTTGCTCTGAAGAAATGGCTTGTTTGAGTCGAATCGCGAGCTGTCGGCCGACAAATCGTATCGAATGGTATCGGCGATAGAAACGGCGGATATGGTTCACGGCCGCTTCCGCAGAATCCACGATGACAAAGAGATCCATATCCTCTTCGTTGATCAGTTTCCGTCGTAGCAATTGTCTCACCACGAACGCCGACCAATCATCCCAGTAGTCGCACCCTGGAGCTTGCAAACAGATGATGGGCTGAGGGTCACTCTTTCCGGTCTGCGCCAAGGTGAGAATCTCAAAGCCCTCATCGTGAGTGCCGAACCCACCCGGGAAGAGCGCGATGGCGTTCGCCTCTTTTTGGAACATCAACTTTCGCGTGAAAAAATACTTGAACGTGATTAGCTTCTGGTCATCGGCGATGGTCGAGTTCGGTCCTTGCTCAAACGGCAGCATGATATTGACACCAAAGCTGTTCTCACGCCCGGCACCTTCTTGGGCGGCGCGCATGATCCCATCGGCCCCTCCGGTGATGACCATGAATCCATCTTGCACAATCGCACGGGCGAACTGGTAGGCGAGGCTATAGTTGGGGTCGTTTGATGGGGTCCGCGCCGAGCCGAAGATGCTGACCTTCTGGCGATTACGATAGCCATGAAACACGCCGAACGCATGGCGTAACTCTTTGACAGCACGATTGACAATCTTGATATCAAGGAGGTCGAGGTGTGCGTCGTTGAGCTTCAACAGCCCCGTGAGAAGTTCTCGCATGAGTCCGGCATGCAAGTCATCCTCCGGACTATCCAAGAGAGTGCTGATTTGATGAAGAATCTCTTCTCGCGACAAGACCGGACGTGATCGATTCTGCGGCGATTTGCCGGTTGTATTCATAGCCATCCTCGTGCTGAGTGGGGAAATTGTACCAGTGGATCAGGGGTTGGTCAAAGAATGACGAGATCTAGACCGGCCTACGACGCGTCGAACGACTTTGGGAGATTCGCCAGCACCCATGCCTTGATTCTGGACTGATCGGCAGGAGAGAGCTCGGTGAATTGGACCTCGATACCAGAAGAGGAAAGCGAACGAATTGCGCCGGAGACCTGCTCGATCTGAGCATTGTTGAGGACCGTCCCTCGGATCGTCAACGGACTTAAGGTTTCAGAGAGGGAAAAGCTCAGGATGACTTTTGTTCCTGAAAGGAGGAGAGCCGGAGACGTCACCGATGCACCGGCATGGCTGAGTCGGGTGATGGTCACCTGATGGGCCGTACTCACCGCCCGTCCATCTAGAATGCTGATGGTAGCTGCCATATTCGTCACACACCGCTTCGGCGACAGGACGAGGTCTCGTGCGGTCAGGACTCCGACCGGTTGATCCTGTTTGGTGACGATCAGGATCGGCATCCCGGTCGACATCATGAGAGTCGATGCCTCTTCTACGGCCCGATCGTATTCGATAAATTGGACCGGTCGGGTCATGATCGTTCGAACCTCAATCTCATTAGGCTCAAGACCCTGAGCAACAACTTTTTTGACGATGTCGGTCGGCGTCATGAGTCCAAAACGAGATTCCGAGTCTTTGACGAGGAGACAGGGCATCCGTTCACGTTCCAACAGCGAGGCAGCCTCGGTGACGGAGACATCTCCAGGAATCTGCACGACGCCGGGTGTCATCATGTGTCCAACCAGAGTAGTCTGGGGATCCGCCTCGTTCAGCCGCTGATCATTCTTATCCAACATGCCCTCAGCCAGGTCGTCTTTTTTCAGTAAGTCGTTCACCTGGCCGCCGCAACGTATGCCAAGTATAGCAGAAGGTCTTGTGCAGCCTTGAAGGGGTGAAAGCCTTGTCATTCAATGGTTTGAAGTCATACACTAGAAGCATATTTTGACCGCCAATAGGAGGAGAATAGTGACGGATCGAGGGTCGTACCATCATGAATTCATGCGTCGACTCGAGGCCATTCCTGCCCATGGACTGGGTCTTTCCGTAGACGTCCATTCTCCTCCTCTTGCGAGCTTACGGCGAAGTCTCCAGGAACGTGGTGTTCCGCCTAGCTATCTTGAACTGTTCCGTACGACCACGATGGCCTTGGAAACCGTCAAGAAGGACGTCGGCAACGAATTGATAGCGTATCACGGTGAGGGGTTGTGGGTCACCCAACCTGGGGTGGCGGAAATGGGCGCTTTTCAGCAAGCCTTCCATGAAACGGTCGAACATCTGCTTGTATTGCAGAGCGCCTGGTTGAATCACGAATGTGCGACGAAGTTTCTCGCCGGCCATTACTTTGGGACCTATCTGCCTCCCCTCTATACCCGATCAAGCGCAGACCTGGTGAGCGAAAATATCAGGCAGATCCAACGTCTGCTCGATCAACAGTGTCGACTGGCGAATGGAAATACGCCGTTGTTGCTGCTCGAAATGCCTCCGCTTACCTACTTTGTCGCCGGGACTCTGTCCCTTCCAGGCTTTTTTAGGATCGTCTGTGACCAGTCGCCTTGCGGGCTGGTGTTGGATGTCGGTCACCTTTGGACGGTCTTTCGTTATTCATGGACACGGCGGACTCAGTCGCGTGCACAATTCATGAGTACGTTTCTCGACGAATTCCCTCTGGAACGTGTGGTAGAAATCCATGTCGCAGGTCTTGATGTTCATGATGCAAGCGGAAGCCCTGTCTCAATTTCGTCAGGCCATTCGAGCGAGACGGTACTGCCTGCATGGATCGATGCACACGAGGCCCCCATTCCGGCGGTATTGTTCGAGATGCTCGATCAGATTTTGAGCCATCCACGTCTCACCAACCTGAAAGGCCTCGCGTTAGAAGTGGACATGAAACCAGCTGAATTGATCGTGGAGGAGTTCACTCGGTTCTCACGACGTTACACGTCGGCCTTTCCTCGGATCCCGATGAGCCATGGTCTCCCGTTCGGTCCTGAAGGTTCAGCATTGCCCGAGGAGCAGACTTCAGCGATGACCAAGCAGGTTCTGAAGGAGGCCTATGATCGCTATGTCCGTGTGCTAACAGGCCAGGCCGAACCAGTTGGGCCTGAATGGGAAGCAGCTTCAGCGTATGCTGAAGAGTTGGACCGCTATCGAACCGGATATCTTCCGCATGAGATTCTTCACTGGGGAGGAGACTTGGAGGATATGTTCGTCGAATCCTGCCGTCAACTCAGAGCACGAGGACTGTCGATCGAGGGATTCGTGCCGTTCTGGTTTCGGGAACCACGATGTTCGTCGGGATCGTATGACTTCTTTTTGCTCAAAGTCGAGCGGTTTGTGGAATTCGTATGCGAGATCGCGCCCGACCTACAGGACATGGTCGATCGAGAAGCCAGTGAGCTTCGCCGCGCCTATCAACTAATCAACGAGCCGACCGTTAAGGCCGAGGTCTGATGACATGAGTTTCTGGTCCAATCTTCCGCGTCCGATCATCGGCTTGTCGCCGATGGATGGCGTCACGGATGCCTGCTTCCGATCAGTGGTCGCCCGTCGAGGGAAGCCGGATATCGCTTTTACGGAATTTACCCATGTACATGACGTCTGCCGTGGACCAGAGGTCCATCTGGAGACCCTTATCTACAGCGACATCGAGCGCCCCATCATTGCTCAGCTGTATGGAAAGGACCCGGATTTGTTCTACCAGGCTGCCCATGCCGTCTGTGAGCTGGGATTTGATGGACTGGATGTCAACATGGGTTGCCCGTCGAAGAGTGTTGCTGCCTCAGGGTCAGGGGCCGGACTGATCCGCACTCCAGCACTGGCTCGCTCCATCATACGGGCGGCCAGGCAAGGTATCGATGATTGGTCCAACGGACAAACGCTCGAGCGGGCTGGATTCAAGCAGGCCAGAATTGAGGCATTCCACCGGTTGAATCAGCGGCGAGGAAGCATCAGCCCCACACAGCGGCGCAAGCTGCCGCTGTCCGTGAAAACCAGAATCGGCTACGACGAGGTGATGGTCGAAGCGTGGATTGAAACGATCTTGCGAGAACAGCCAACCGTGATCTCCCTTCATGGACGGACGCTCAAGCAAATGTATCGAGGAGCGGCGGACTGGTCGGCCATCGCGCGAGCCGCCGCCCTGGCTAAGGGATCTGGGACGTTATTGTTAGGGAATGGCGATATTCAAAGCCAAGGGGACATCGTGGCGCGGGTTCGTGAGACGGGAGTGGACGGAGTGTTAGTGGGACGCGGCGCTCTGGGTGCACCATGGTTCTTTCGCTGCAATGAACAGGTCCGGAAGCTCGTGTCTGGATCGATCGGGATGGGAGACATCACAGATCTTACTCCCGCGATGCCACAGGAAGAGCGCTTCGCGATCCTGATGGACCATGCGCAACAGTTCCAGGAGCTCTTCGGTCAGAAACAGTTCTATCGGATTCGGAAGCACTTGGGCTGGTATTGCAAGGGATTTCCACATGCCGCATCACTGCGCGCACAGATGGTGCGTGTCTCCTCGGTCGATGAGTTGAAACAGGTGCTCGTTGACTTCCAGCGGCGGGTCACAGAGCAGGATCGGGAATACGTCCCCCACCCTGATGCGATTGATGACCGAGGCCTCTTGGTCTCCCGATGCAGCTAGTCCTGGCTTCAAGTTCACCGCGCCGCCAAGAGTTGCTCGCATTGTTGGGTTTGTCCTTCCAAGTGATTTCACCCAATGTCCGGGAGCACCCGACGGCCGGGCTATCACCCATTGAGCAAGTCACGCGATTCGCTCTTGAGAAGGCGCGAGCTGTTGCTGATCAGCAGCCGGATGCCTTGGTGTTGGGCAGCGACACGGTCATTGAGCTTGGTGGGCAGCTCCTGGGAAAACCAGCCGATCTGTCGGATGCACGTACCATGCTGATGCGCTTGGCCGGCCGGTCCCATCTGGTCCACACGGCGGTGGCTCTATGCAACCGTGATCGAGGCATCGAGTTCGTCGAGATCGATACCGCACACGTGGAAATGAAATCAGATCTATCGGACCTTTATGACCGATATCTCGCATCGCGAGAATCGTTGGGGAAAGCCGGGGCCTATGCGATTCAGGGGCTTGGTGGGGATTTGGTGGATCGTGTTGATGGTGACTACACAACCGTGGTGGGACTTCCGCTGAAACTCGTTCATCGTCTTCTTCGATCGGCCGGCTATCCCGTTTCCGTACATGTCGATGACTTGTACCAACGCAAGCCCTATGCGAACTGGAATCGCTTTGCGGTGTGATTGCAAAGGCTGGTCGGTTTCCCTAAAATGCCAAGGGCTATCTCGTCTGGGTGTTTCAATAAAAATGTCCACATGGCCACGCAAGAGAGGGAACGCATGACGGGTCGTACGCATATTGGGCTGATACTCGGACTGATGGTAGGTCTGTCGATCGGGAGCCATCCTGTTTTGGCGATCGAGGTGAACCTGTCGTTAGAGGATGCGCGCAAGGCGCTCGAAACCGGTCGAGTGCCGATGGAGAAGGCGAATTCTCCTGAGGATGTGAGGAAGGTCCTGCAGCAAGCCTCGTTAGAAAGTCGCGTCGGCGCCGATCCGGAGAAGGAGCCATGCGGGGCGAGCGCGATTCTGCGCACCAAGCATTACCGACTGGAAGCCTTTGGTCGACAAGAGGCGGCAGAATCGAAGAAACGAAAGATGGATGTGCGCATGCCGGAAGAGTTTATCCAAAAAGTGATGGATATGCCGAACATGGAGATGGAAGTGCAGCTGTGCGGAGACGATGAATATTTCGCCGAAGGGGCACTGATCGAACTACACCAGGGTTCGAAGCGGGTGAAGCCGATCGATATTGGTAAGGCTGAACGGGGACGAAAGAACGAGGGCAACGGTCCGGCCTATCGATCCCGCTTCACCTCCATCTTTGCCTATGAACAGTTCGATCCCAACGCCACATCGGTGTTTGTCATCAATCTGCAGGACGGCCAAGAGATCCGAATTCCCGCCGAGTTGTCGAAAGTGAAGTAAGCATCGTTCTTGACCGATAATCACGTCACACGTTACTATTGCCGTCTGTGATCAAGTCGTTCAAGTGTGCCGAGACGGAGGCGCTTGCAAATGGATCTCCGGTCAGGCGACTCGCGAGTATCGCGACTGTGGCTCGGCGCAAGTTGCGGCAATTAGAGATCGCATCTCAGCTCGACGATTTGCGGGTTCCTCCTGGAAATCGACTGGAAGCGTTAAAAAGGGACCGCGCGGGACAGCACAGTATCCGTATTAACGATCAGTTCCGCCTCTGTTTCCGTTGGACTGGCCAGGGGCCTGAAGAGGTTGAGATTGTGGACTATCATTGAGCGAGGATAACCATGCGCAAACTCAAACCTGTGACACCTGGTGAGCTCCTAGTGGAAGAGTTTCTGAAACCGATGGAAATCAGTCGGTATCGGTTGGCAAAGGAGATCGGTGTGCCGGCGCAGAGAATCGGGGATATCGTCGCAGGGAAACGTACGATTTCCGCTGATACAGACTTACGTCTCTGCCGGTTTTTTGGACTGTCGAATGGCTACTGGCTTCGAGCTCAAGCCGCCTATGACACCGAAGTGGCTCAACGCACGCTGGGGGCGAAGCTCTCAAAGATCAAGCCATGGGCCGGATTGAAAACATTGAAAGTTGCCTCCTGACTGATGGTGGTGCTCTGTTCGTCGTCAATCTGCAAGACGGACAAGAGATCCAAATTCCCGCCGACTTGTCGAAGGTGAAGTAAGCGCGCTTCCCACCCTGCCTTGTAGTTAGTCAGTTCTCAGACCTACCGTTATGGCAAGGGCTGAATGCCCCATCTCCCCTCAGCTAGGGCCATTTTCTGGGATTGCATCTGGGGCAGAAGCGCGTAGACTCTGATCCGTAGGGCGTCGACCCCGTGATGAGCATCTCAGCCCCTGCATCCCACATGGGATTGATCAAAGAATCCATGAATAATGACTCCCGACCCCTTTATCGACCCCCCAATGCCAAGCGACACCCTCGGATTTTTGCCCAGGAAATAATTACTG
>Ga0224510_10000294_pt1 | contig 41416 bp, 42 predicted proteins | sample SF_May12_sed_USG_FD_170161 | JGI IMG/M metagenome (GOLD analysis project Ga0224510, IMG submission 170161) | Sediment microbial communities from San Francisco Bay, California, United States - SF_May12_sed_USGS_4_1 | ecosystem: Environmental > Aquatic > Marine > Sediment | place: USA: California... | reverse complement strand
CTCTTGAGACAGCTTGGGTTGCGCGTCATTATGAAATAATGGTAAAGACGCGCTACTAGCCTTTTCGAGGAAAGCATTGAACTTTGCGGTTAATTTTACTGGCGCAAAGTAGTTCATGCCTAAGCTCCGAAGCGTCGTACATGCCTGTGAGGTTTAGTCGGGACTAAGTTGACGCCCTGTCGGGGGTTGTGTTTTACGCTACGGAATATGGAATGGTCGAGCATTGTCATCACGGTTTTAGGGCTGTCTCTTTTTGAACTCATTTGCAGTATCGATAATGCGATCATCAATGCCGAGGTTCTCTCGACAATGGGCGAAAAAGCCAGAAAGTGGTTTTTGCTCTGGGGGTTTGCCTTCGCGGTTTTCTTTGTACGCGGCTTTCTCCCTTTATTAATTGTTTATGCCGTTAACCCGTCGCTGGGGGTATGGGGGGCCTTGACCGCGACCTTCAGTAAGGACCCTGCGGTAATCGAGGCCATTAAATCTTCGGCGCCCGTTTTGTACATGGGCGGCGGCATTTTTCTTTTGTTCCTGGCATTGTACTGGCTCTTTCTCGAAGAGAAAAATTTCGGCCTGAGGGTGGAAGAGACCATCATGAGTCACGGGTTCTGGTTTTACGCCCTGGCCAGCGTCATTTTAACGGCCGTGGTCTGGTACTCGATGAAGATCAGCACAATGCTTGCCTTTGGGGCGGTTGTCGGTTCGAGCGTATTTTTTATCACCCACGGTTTTAAACACAATGCCGAAGAAAGTGAAAAACGGCTGCTGGAAAAAAAATCCGGTAAAATGTCCGACCTCAGCAAGTTGTTATACCTGGAAGTTATCGATACGACCTTTTCGATCGACGGCGTTCTGGGGGCCTTTGCCTTTACGCTTTCGGTTCCCCTGATTTTACTCGGCAACGCGATGGGGGCCTATGTCGTTCGGCGCCTGACCATCGGCAACATCGACCGGATTAAAAATTACGCCTACCTGAAAAACGGCGCGATGTATTCGATTCTTGCCCTGGGGTGCGTCATGCTGGCCGACGGTTTTGGCGTTCACGTGCCTTCGTATGTTTCGCCCGTGATTACCTTTGCCTTTGTCGGGTATTTTTACTGGCGCTCCGTCAGGCATCCTGATTATATGTTGTCGCAGACAAAGGGCGACAAGACAAAAAAGTAATTTTTTTAACCCATCACGGTCATTTGTTTCCATTTGCCGCCCACGAAGCGCCGCCAGAAGATGATCGACTGCAAGACGATATAGACGCTTGCCGCGGCCCAGGCCCCATAGACGGCATGAGGGTGATCGATCAATAACCACGTGGGCACGACCATCAACGGCCAGGGAATAACCAGCGCCACCAGGGTGACAAATCGAGTGTCTCCGGCGCCTTTGAGGGCAAAGGAGAACACCAGGTTCATGCAATCGAAGGCGGTAAAAAGCCCCACATACATGAGTAGCCATGGCACAATGACGGCGACCTGTTGCCACATGGCGGGGTCGTCGGCGTTATGAAACCAGCGTAAATAAAACTCCGGAAAAAGAATAAACGAAAGCCCGACGGGTATAATGTACATTAAGGCTACCTGCAGGCCGCTCCAGGCAGAGACTTCGGCCTGCCCGGGGTTTTTTTCGCCCAGGTGTTGGCCGACAAGAACCGAAACGGCCTGGGCGACTCCCAGCCCCGGGAGTATGGTGAGCATCATCACGGTAACGACAATTCCGCTTGCCGCCAAAGCCGAACTTCCGTTTGTCATGCGCCCGATGAGGATGAGAAAAACCGAAAAGGCCAGCCCCTCAAGGGCCCACTGCATTCCGCTGGGCAGACCGTACTTGAGAAACCTTTTCATGAGGTCAGGGTCATACCTCCAGGCTGAAAGTACTTTATACGTTTTTTCATGGGACTTTGTAAAGACAAGGTAAAGACCATAGGCTGCGGCAAAAACGTTTGCCAGGGCTGTCGCATAGCCGGCGCCGGAAATTCCGTAGGCCGGAATTCCCAGGGTTCCGGGAATCAGGAGGTAGTCCAGCAGGGCGTTTGCAACCAGGCCCACGACGTTGATTCGTATGATGATGCGGGTATGGCCCAGACCCGTAAAAAAGGCGCTGGCGGCGGCAACCAGGGCGGTTGGCAGGGCCGAATAGCAAATGGCGACAAAGTATTTTACCTCAAGAACCCTCGTACTTTCGGGGTGGCCGATAAACGTAAAAAAGCGGTCGGCAAAGGGAATAAAAAGCAAAACCAACAGCCCGCCGATGACGCTGACATAGATAGACTGCCAGAGGCTGGGCCCGATCATCTCCAGCCGTCTGGCGCCAAAGTACTGGGCGACAAACGTAGTCAGGTAGGCCGCGGTTTGCTGCAGCAGGGCCATCGGCGTCCAGAAGATGCCCATGACGGCCATCGCCGCGCCGAGGGTTTCGGTGGAGTAATTGGCCAGGAATAAGCGGTCGATGGTAAGCTGCAAATTCCAGAAGCCGTTGGCTATGACCAGCGGCCAGGCGATTTTCAATATGGTTTTCCATTGCTGTTTCCGGTTAACGGGCTCTACCTCGGTTTTCGCCTTGAGCGGGGCTTTCATCGTTTACCGTTTTATAAAGGCGTATATCCTGTAAATCCCGTGAATCCTGTCATTTAAAAATTTTGTGTTTTAATTTTGACAGGATTAACATGATGTTGGGTTTGTAGAGCCTATTAATAGTTTAGTTGAATGTCAAAAATCCTTTCCAACCTAAGTTAATTTTATATTATATGGTATGGTCAATTCGGAAGACAATATCAATATAAAAATTAATAAAATCTCGTTATTTATCAATATATTCCTGGCTATTATTGCAGCACTAAGTTTGTTCAGTAGTACAATGTTTGAATATTTCTATCAAGGCCAAATTGAGGAAGTTTATTTGCCACCAAAGTATCCAGAAAAACATCAAAATCAAAAATATTATGTGCATATTTTCAGGTATAAACATATCAAAGGTAATCCGGTACAAGATTCTTCATTTGAATTTCGCGTAATGAATACTGGTTCAGATATTGATGATTATGAGCCTTTTTTTAAAACCTTATTTTCTAAGAATTCAATCGAAAACATTAAAGATAAAAAGTTTGTGAAGCTTGATATTCCCCTGATTAGACCGAATGATGAGTTCGATGTAGCCTTGTATACAAAAAATAATGCAGATATTCGATCTATAGTTGTCATGAAAAATGGTCGACTTGTTAATATGGATGGTAAGATATGGTTAAAATCGACAAGTATATGGATCTCATTGCTTTTAGGTGGTTTTTTCTCTCTATTGATAGTATACTATAAAAGGACTTTAAAGATATTAGAAGATGAAAAAATTAGAATAATAGGTGAGCGAAATGCATTGCAGCAAATTATTCTTAGTGGTCAAAGACTTAGTGTAAATAAACGTAAAAAATAGTAATATATTAGTATGAGTGACTTCGAATTATCTTTTCTACTTTCCATTGCATCATTAATGTTCGCGATAAGTTTATCTTATGCAATTTATTTATTTAGAATATACAAAGAGCGAAAATTGACTTATAAATTATTTGCGGCTAGAGATTCCTTGATCCGATGTGTTGCTGTGGGCGCAATATCAGATAAGGATATACTCTTTCAACTATTCTACTCAAATATAAATAATATTATAAATTCTGTTCATTCAGATTTTTTTTCTCTGAAAAATTTTATCAAGTTTATACATAAATTTGAATCTAGTGAAGAGCTAAAAAAAGGGAATACTTATCTTACAAATGAACTCAAAAAGAGATCACCACAATTCCAAGCAGCTGTTATGGCAATGATTTTAGCTTCACAAGAAATTATGATTGAAAAGAATATTATTTTAAAATTATTTCGAAACTTTTTCATGAGCGCATACTTTGTAAAATCTACTTTCTTCAATGTTTTTAAAAAAATAAATGCTATACTAAAAATTAGAGCATATTACTCAGAATACGAAAAATTAGAAAAGTTAAGAATAAATATATCGAATATCTAATTGACATTCTGCTTAGCAGTGAGTAATAGCTGCGCCGACATTCGGCCGTTCGGTTTTTTTAATCAATATTTTTGCATCGGGCTTGAAGACCTGTTTGAAACGCGGGTTTTTAAAAAATCGCGGCGGCGGGGCTTTTTTTTTAAAAAGTTATTGATAATACGGCCAAGTTGAAGATGGTGGCTCCCGTCGGGTAAATATAAATAGACTACCGGGAATAATCCCGGGGCCTGGCGAGAATCGGGGGAGAATATGTTTCATACGTTTGGGCCAATTTTGTTGCAATTGGTTCTGGCCGTAGGCTTTGCCGTGGGCATCGTTGCCCTGACGGCGGTCATCGGGCCCAGAAAAATTAATCCTGTTAAAAATGACGCCTATGAGTGCGGAGTTGATTATATTTCCGACGCCCGGGGCATGTTTCATATCCGGTTCTACCTCGTTGCGGTTTTGTTTATCCTGTTTGACGTCGAAGCCATCTTTATTATCCCCTGGGCAACCTCCCTTCATTCTTTTAAAAGCGTGGGCCTGAGTGTTTTTATCTATCTTGAAATGGTCGTTTTCATGGCCGTCCTGATCGCCGGTTATATCTACGTATTGAAAAAAGGAGCCCTGAAATGGGAATAGAGCGTCACCTTGGCCAATCGTTTATGGCAACCAGCATCAGCCAGGTTGTCGGCTGGGCCCGAAAGTATTCACTCTGGCCGTTACCCTTTGCCACGGCCTGTTGTTCGATTGAATTTATGTCGACGATGACCTCTGATTTTGACATCGCCCGGTTTGGGGCCGAGCGACCGTCGTTTAGCCCCCGGCAGGCCGATCTCATGCTGGTTCTCGGCACCATTACCTACAAAATGGCCCCCGTAATGTGGAAGGCCTACCAGACGATGGCAGAACCCAAGTGGGTGATTTGTGTAGGGGCTTGCGCTTCGACCGGGGGTATGTTCGATACCTACGCGGTACTGCAGGGCATCGACCGGGTGATCCCGGTGGACATGTACGTTCCGGGTTGCCCGCCAAGACCCGAGATGATCCTCGATGCCCTGGTGAAACTCCAGCAGAAGATCAGTAAGGAATCGATCAACGACCCCAAGTACCGCGACAGGGTAGAGTACCTTAACAACGCCCTTGCGCCGCTTTCTGAACCCGTTGCCAACGTCAAAGGTTAATTATGCGCCGATCCAGCCCTGAAAAAAACGCCGAGTTGATGACAAACCTCAAATCAAGGTTTGCCAACAGCTTTTATCATATTGAAGAAAATCGAGGCATGGTGGTCGTGCAGGCCAGAAAAGAACACTTTCTTTCTTTAATGAAGTCTTTAAGAGATGACCCGGCCTTTGGGTTTGACGTGCTCATGAATCTAACCGGTGTCGATTTTCTGGGCAAAAAAGAGACCCGCTTTGAGATGGTATACATATTGTTATCTTCCAAAACCCTTTCGCGAATTCGCGTTAAAGTGGCCCTTGCCGAAGACGAACACGCCCTTTCGGTGATCGCTATCTGGAAAGGCGCCAACTGGCCCGAACGTGAGGTCTATGACCTCATGGGGATTTATTTCGACGGTCATCCTTTGATGGAGCGGTTGATCATGCCCGAGGGGTATATCGGCCATCCCCTGCGAAAAGACTTTCCGATTCAGGGACTTGGCGAAGACTACCTGGTCGAGTCGATTTTACGGCCGGTGAAAAACCAGGCCGCCCCGGCCAATCAGGAAGAACCAACGGGGAACCGTTAATACCTGCGGAGTACTATGAGCGAGCAATTACAAACGCCAGAACCTTTAGATGAAAAAACGCAAAACGAGTTGAGAGACTACGCCCTGTATTCGGTTTTGCGCGACAGCGTCTCGGATGTTGAAGATTTACCCGACGGTTTGATGCGGTTAAACCTCGGACCATCGCATCCTGCGACCCACGGAATTTTACAGAATATTCTCGATGTCGACGGCGAGACCATCGTTCGCGCCCGTCCTGTTATCGGGTACGTTCACAGAACTTTTGAAAAGCTTGGCGAACGTTATACCTACAACCAGTTTTTGACCTGTACCGACCGAATGAACTACATTTCTCCGCCGATGAACAACGTCGCCTGGACAACCGTCGTTGAAGAGATCCTGGACATCAAGGCCCCGCAGCGCGCCCAGGTGGTTCGAACGATCATCAACGAGCTTTCCCGGATTGCCGACCACATCATCTGTAACGGTATTCTGGGCGTGGACGTTGGGGGATACACGGGCTTTTTATACGTGTACCATTTTCGCGAACAGGTTTACAACATTCTCGAAAAGATGTGCGGGGCCCGTTTGACGACGACCTTTACCCGGATCGGCGGTCTTGAAATGGACATCTACCCTGACTTTGTTAAAGATGTGAAGGCATTTTTAAAAGACTACCCTAAAATTTTAAAAGACTTTAATACCCTTTTGATTCACAACAGGATTTTTATCGACCGTTGCAAAGGCGTCGGCCCGATTTCGGCAAAAGATGCCCTGGCCTGGGGTTATACCGGCCCCAACCTGCGAGCCGCCGGCGTACCGATGGACCTGCGAAAAGACGCGCCCTACCTTGTTTACGACAAAGTAGATTTTGAAATTCCGGTCGGTTATGACGGTTCGGTTTATGACCGCTTTTTGGTTCGTATTGAAGAGATGGAACAAAGCATGCGGATCATCCAGCAGTGCATCGACAACATTCCCGAAGGGCCCTGGGCAATCGACGACTACCATGTCACGATGCCGCCAAAAGAAAAGGTCTATACCTCGATGGAAGAACTCATCTATCATTTTAAACTCGTCATGCACGGCATCAAGGTGCCCGCCGGGGAATACTATTCGGCCGTCGAGGTCGCCAACGGCGAACTCGGTTTCTACGTGGTATCCGACGGAACCGAAAAGCCCCACCGGGTTCAAGTTCGCCGGCCCTGTTTCTGGTACTACCAGTCGTACCCGGAGCTGGTTGAAAATGGTTTGATTTCCGACGCCGTCGCCGTTATGAGCTCGCTTAACGTCATCGCGGGGGAACTCGATGGTTAACGTATTTACGCACAGGTCAGAGGGGAAAGGTTAATATGGCTTTTACATTTAACGAATCCAGCATGAAGGAATTTCAAAAGTGGGAAAAGAAGTTCCCGCAAAATCCCGAAGGCCGCAGATCGCTTGTCATACCCGCCCTGTGGATTTCGCAATGGCAGCACGGCTATGTCGATCGCGACATTGTAAATTACGTTGCCGAAATTACCCAGACCGAGCCGCTGCATGTCTGGGGTGTCGCTACTTTTTATACGCTTTATAACAAAGAAAAAAAAGGAAAGTTTCTGTTGCAGTTTTGCACCAACATTACCTGCAGCCTCCTGGGCGGCGACGAAATCTTTGTGAATACCTGTAAAAAACTCGGTATCAAGCCCGGCGAGACCACCAGCGACGGAATGTTTACCGCCCTGGAAGTCGAATGCCTCGGCGCCTGCGGAAGTTCACCCACCCTCCAGGTTAACGACAAATACTATGTGAACATGACCGACGCTGAAGTCGATCGCCTTATCGCGCAATTTCGGGGAAAGTAAATGGCAGAAAAGAAAGTTATACTCGATCATATCGACGACGTTGGCGAGCAGGCCCTGGCGGCCTACCAGGCCCACGGCGGTTACAAGGCCCTGGAAAAGGCCATGAAGCAGATGACCCCGGCGCAAATTTTAGAAGAAATAAAAGTCTCTAACTTGCGCGGCCGTGGCGGGGCGGGTTTTCCCGCCGGGATAAAATGGGGATTTATCAACCGCGAAGCCCCGGGGCCAAAATACCTGATCTGTAACGCCGACGAGGGCGAACCGGGTACGTTTAAGGACCGTAAAATCATGACCAGCAAACCGCATATCATTATCGAAGGCATGGTCATTGCGGCCTACTGCATGGGTCTTGACGCCGGTTATATTTACATTCGCGGCGAATTTTACGAGCCCTACCTGGCCATGGACAAGGCCATTGAAGAAGCCTATGCCAAGGGGTATCTCGGTAAAAATATTCTTGGCACCGGTTTTAATTTTGATCTATACACATATCTCGGGGCGGGAGCCTACATTTGCGGCGACGAAACGGCCCTGATGAATTCTCTTGAAGGAAAACGGGGCTATCCACGGTTGAAGCCTCCTTTTCCGGCGCAGTTTGGTCTGTATGGCCGGCCCACGACGGTCCACAACGTGGAGACCTTCTCGGCGGTTGCCCCGATCATTGAAAACGGCGGCAAGTGGTATGCCGAACTGGGTACCCCCAAGTCGGGCGGTACCAAACTCTTCGGTATCTCGGGACATGTCGAAAAACCCGGCGTCTATGAGTTGAACCTCGGCACCCCCTGGAAGGAATTTTTTGAAGACATCGCCGGCGGCGTCAAGGGCGGAAAAAAACTCAAGGCCATTATCCCCGGGGGAAGTTCTACCCCGGTGCTGCTTGCCGAAGAACTCGATGGCATGCTGCTGGACTATGAGTCGATTCAGGCCAAGGGGTCGATGCTCGGTACCGGCGCCGTGATTGTTTTTGACGAAACCACCGACATGGTCAAGGTCGCCTACCGGGCTATGAAATTTTACGCCCACGAATCCTGCGGGCAGTGTACGCCCTGCCGCGAGGGCTGCGACTGGTACTACGACATTATAAGCCGTATTTATCACGGCGAGGGCCGCGTGGAAGATCTCGACAGGCTCGAAGATCTCGGCAAGTATATCGGCCCCAATACGATTTGCGCCTTTGGCGATGCCTTTGTCACGCCGACCCTGGCGTTTATTCGAAAATTCCGCGGGGAGTTCCTGGAGTATATCCGCAAGGGCAAGTATGGCCAGGAGACGACCGGGGCCTTACCCGGATCGCAAACCAAATCAGAGGTAAGCCATGCCTGAAATTATCATTAACGATATTCCCGTTGCCTTTGACCCCAAGGGCAGCCCAAAACCCAACATCATGGAACTTGCCAGGTCGGTCGGGGTTGAGATCCCCGGTTTTTGCTACCACCCCGGTTTAAGCATCTCGGGTAACTGCCGCATGTGCATGGTCGAAGTCGGCATGCCGACCCGCGAAAAAGACGGTTCGTTTATCAAAGACGAATCGGGCAAGGTCAAGATCAGCTTCATGCCAAAACTTCAACCGGCATGTTACCAGGAACCTTCCGACGGTATGGTGATTCGCACCGAAACCGAGAAGGTCGTGACGAATCGAAAGTACATCATGGAGTTTTTACTGGCCAACCACCCGCTGGATTGCCCCGAATGCGACCAGGCCGGCGAATGCGCGCTTCAGGACTATTCGTTTCAGTATGGATTTTCCCAGTCGAAATTTTTTGAAGAAAAAAGAACCTATGAGTCGACGAACTTTTCAGACGTGATTACTCCCGAGTTGAACCGTTGCATTCATTGCGACCGTTGTTCGAGGTTTTCCAAAGAGATCGCCAAAGAATATACGTTTACCCGAACCTGGCGGGGCAATTCAACCGAGCTTGCGACTTTGCCGGGAGACAAGATCACCCATAACTACCAGGGCAATATGGTCGACATCTGCCCCGTGGGCGCCCTGACCCTGACCGATTTCCGGTTTAAAAGCCGTACCTGGTTTTTAAAACAAAAAGAGGGGCTATGTACGTCATGCGGCAAGGGCTGTAATACGGTCTATGCGGTGAACAAAGAAAACAAGGTACTGAGAATCAAGCCCCGTTATAATAAAGACGTAAATTCGTACTGGATGTGCGACTTTGGCCGCCTGCGCTATGCTTTTTTTAACGAAAACCGGAGACGAAATTCTCTTGTTGCGGGTAACGTCGCAACCCCCGCTGCTGCCACGGAAAAAGCGGCGTCGATTCTTCGCCAGGCAAAAAATGTCGGCGTGATAGCATCGGCAGGCGAGACCAGCGAATCTCTGCAGGCCCTGTCGATTTTTGTAAAAGACGTTTTAAAGACTCCCCACGTTGATTACCGGGTTCATACTGCACAAGTCGAGAATAACACGTCGATAAAAAGCGGCGAGGTTCTTCTGGTAAACGATCCGTACCCCAACAGCCAGGGGGCCAGGCAGTTGAATCTTCTGCCGGGGCCGAATGGTATGAGCGTTGCCGAGATGCTGAAAAACCCCGAAAAGCTCGATGCCCTGCTTGTGGTCTGCGACGACAAGATGATTGAAACCCCCGATTTTATCGAGGCTCTTTTGAAAGCCGCCGCAAAGATAAAAGACGTTATATTATTTTCCCCGTATGTGACATCGCTTGACGATAAGACCTCTGTGGTATTTCCGCTGCCTTCGGCGCTGGAGCAGTCGGGAACCTTCGTCAACGTCGACGGCATTTCGCAAAGCTTTGCCGCCGTGATTGAACCGTCGCCCGATGTTATATCTGTACCCAAAGTTATTACAAAGCCGATGCCAAAAACCCTGGCGCAAACCGTCGAGGCCCTCAAACGCCAGATGGCGGGCCAGGACAATGTAAAACCAACGGGGGCGATTACGTAAAGCGTAAACCAAGGAAAGACAAATGGGTGAAGAAATCATAATTTCCATTATCAAGCTTTTGATCTTCTTTTTTGCAATGTTTACGGCCGCAGCCTACACGACGCTGGCCGAGCGAAAGATCATGTCGTATATGCAGCTTCGAAAAGGGCCAAACCGGGCCGGTCCCTGGGGTTTTCTGCAACCCCTGGCCGACGGCATTAAATTCATTTTTAAAGAAGAAATTGTTCCGGCGCACACCGACAGCAAGATGTTCATTCTCGGCCCGATCCTGGTCATCGCCGTTTCGCTGATGCCCTGGGTGGCTCTTCCCTTTGGCGATACGATCACGCTCTTTGGCCGCGAAATCTACATGCAGCTTGCCGATATCAACACCGGGGCCTTGTTTATGATTTCGATTTCTTCCCTGGGCGTCTATGGAATCATTCTCGGCGGCTGGGCATCAAATAATAAATTCTCCCTTCTGGGTTCGGTTCGTTCTGCGGCGCAGATGATCAGTTACGAATTACCCCTGGGGCTTTCGCTGGCCGCCATATTTATCTTAAGCGGCAGCCTTGGTACGCGAGACATCGTCCTGAGCCAGATTGCCTCCCCCTGGCAGTGGAACATCTTTGTGCAACCTGTCGGCTTTATTATTTTCTTCACCAGTATCCTGGCCGAAACCAACCGAACCCCGTTTGACCTTGCCGAATGCGACTCCGAGCTTTTGGCGGGCTACCACACCGAATACGGTGGTTTTAAATTCTCGTTGTTTTTATTTGGAGAATACATCAACATCATCACCGCCTCGGCTTTCATGGCGGTACTGTACCTCGGCGGCTGGTCGATTCCCTTTGTGAACCTGCACGACCTTGGTTTGTCGCCCAACGTCATCGGGGTAATTTCGATCATCGTGGTGCTGGCAAAAACATGCTTCTTCGTGTTCCTGTTTATCTGGGTACGATGGACCCTGCCGCGTTTTCGCTACGACCAGTTGATGGATCTGGGCTGGAAAGTGTTGCTTCCGCTTTCGATCGTTAATCTTATGATTACGGCCGCGGCGGTTTTGTTTACGAAATAGGCGTATAACGTATAAAAGGAATATTTATATCATGATCAATGTACGTGAAAAATACCTCGGCAGCAATGACAGGATGAGTTTCTGGGATCGCCTCTACCTGCCGGCCATCTTCAAGGGTATGGCCGTGACCCTCAAGCATATGTTGTTTTCGAAGTCGGTCACCACGCAGTATCCCGAAGAAAAGCGAGTGATCGCGCCCCGTTACCGTGGCCGTCATGTGCTAAAGCGCGACGAGCAGGGCAGGGAACGCTGCACCGCGTGCTATTGCTGCGCATATATCTGCCCGGCGCAATGTATTAAAATCATGGCCGCCGACGTGACCCCCGAGATTCAGCACAACCACCCCGGCGACAAGTACGCCAAGTCCTTTGAGATTGATTTGTTTCGTTGCATCTACTGCGGGTTTTGCCAGGAAGCCTGCCCCAAGGCGGCGATCTTTTTAGAAGATATCTATGAACTTGCCGTCGACAGCCGCGACAAATTTGTTATCGGTAAAGACGTCCTGGTGGCCAAAGAAGGAGGACCCAGAAAAATTCGCGTTTAGAATTTTACGGGTAAATATATGGATTCTACCGCACTCATTTCGTTCATCAAGCCCGTGGTTTTTTATACCTTCGCCGCAACGGCCGTTCTTTCGGCCATCATGGTGATTGTGTCAAAAAACCCTTTGTACAGCGCCGTAAACCTTGTGTTGACTTTTTTTTCCATCGCCGGAATCTATGTCTTGATGGGAGCCGAGGTGATCGCCGTTTTTCAAATCCTCGTCTATGCCGGCGCCATCATGGTGCTGGTGATTTTCGTGATCATGTTTTTAAACCTGCGTCCGAGCCTTTTTAAAATCCAGTTTAAGCACGTGTTTCGTTCGGGGCTTGCCGTAGTTTTTATGACGGCCCTTTTTGCCATCATCGCTTCGTTATTTTCCAAAGGTGTCGGCGTTTACATGGAGCATGCCCAAAAGGGTGAAATAACGCAGGCGGCAATTGACGCCGAGGGCGGTTTTCAGTTGTTCTCGCGGGCGTTGTTTACCGAGTTTTTGTTGCCCTTTGAACTAACGTCGCTTTTGTTGACGGTCGCCATTATCGGCGTGGTGGTGTTGATCCGGGGCATGATAAAACCGGGCGTTTCGAAAAAAGGGCAGGAGAAGTAACATGGGCGAAAGTATGAATCTTATGAATATCACGCAGACTCATTACATTGTTCTAAGCGTTCTCTTGTTTTGCATCGGCGCCGCCGGGGTGTTGATCCGTCGAAACGCGATTGTTATTTTTTTATGCGTCGAAATCATGTTGAATGCGGTAAACATTGCCCTGGTGGCCTTTTCGCGGGGGCTCGATCAAAACCGCGGCGAGGTTTTTGTATTTTTTGTCATCGCCGTGGCCGCCGCCGAATCGGCCATCGGTTTGAGTTTATTGATTCTCCTGTTTCGACAAAAGAAAACTTTGGATGTTGATGAGATCAACTCTTTAAAAGGTAATTTATGATAGAAAATGTCTGGTTAATCACGGCCCTGCCGCTTGCGGGTTTTATCGTCATCGGCCTTCTGGGTAAACGCCTGGGCGAAAAGCTGTCGGGTATTATCGCATCGTTGTTTAGCGCGGCAGCCTTTGTTGTTACCATCCTGATTTTCATGGAAGTGTTGGCTAAAGAAGAGTCGGCCAGAAAAATCATCGTAAAATTTTTCGACTGGATCGTGGTCGGGAAGGTCAACACCGCGGTTGCCTACCAGGTCGACCCGCTGTCGCTGGTGATGACGCTGATCGTAACCGGCGTCGGAAGCCTGATTCACTTTTATTCGATTGGTTACATGCACGGCGACAAGCTTTCGGCAAAGTACTTTGCCTACCTGAACCTGTTTATGTTCTCGATGTTGAACCTGGTTCTGGGTTCCAACCTGTTGATCATGTTCCTGGGTTGGGAGGGCGTTGGTCTTTGTTCGTATCTTTTAATTGGTTATTACTACGAGACCAAAGAAGCCGGCGATGCGGGGAAGAAGGCCTTTATTGTAAACCGGGTTGGCGACTTTGGTTTTTTAATCGGTATTTTTTTAATTCTCTTTGTTTTTGGCACGCTCGAATTCAGCGAACTGGAACAACTGGCCGAAGGTCACAAGAGCGGCGAGATGGTTATTTTCTGGATCACGATCATGTTGTTTATCGGCGCCACCGGTAAATCGGCCCAGATACCTCTTTATGTCTGGCTGCCCGATGCGATGGCCGGCCCGACCCCGGTTTCGGCCCTGATTCACGCCGCGACGATGGTGACCTCTGGTATCTATATGCTGGCCCGGTTGAGCTTTTTATATGTGAAATCCCCCGAGACGATGATGATTATTTGTATCATTGGCGCCCTGACGGCTTTTTTTGCCGCCACCATTGGCATGTTCCAGAACGACATTAAAAAGGTTCTGGCCTATTCTACCGTCAGCCAGTTGGGGTATATGTTCATGGGCGTCGGCGCCGGAGCCTTCAGCGCGGGTATTTTTCACGTCATGACGCATGCCTTTTTCAAAGCCCTGTTGTTCTTGGGCGCCGGCTCGGTCATCTACGCCCTTCACCATGAGCAGGACATTCGTCACATGGGCGGCCTTCGAAAGAAGTTGCCCATCACGCATTTTACTTTTTTAATTGGCACGCTTGCCATTGCCGGTACGCCGCTTTTCTCCGGGTTTTTCAGTAAAGACGAAATTCTCTGGAAGGTGTTTAACTACAGCCCGGCCATCTGGCTCATTGGCGCAACCGGGGCCGCAATTACCTCGTACTATATGTTCCGGCTTTACTTCGTTACGTTTTACGGCGAGATGCGATACCACGAACATGGCGATCATAAGGTTCACGAGTCCCCCCTGATTATGACGGTTCCCCTGGTGATACTTGCTGCGCTGTCCCTGGGGGGCGGTTTATTCGGGATCCCCCATATTCTGGATTTCTTTCATATGGGAAATCTGCTGGAAGAATTTTTACACCACAGCGTGAGCGATTCTTCCGTGGTTTCTCACGGTGCATCGACGGAAATTGCCATGATGGCGATGTCGGTAATTCTGGCCCTGGTTGGTTTTTTCATTTCGTACAAGGTATTTTTTAAGGGTAAAAGGGTTCCGGGCAAAGACGAAGAGTATTCCGGGCTACCCAAAACCGTGTACAACAAATACTATGTGGATGAATTTTACAACATAGCTTTTGTAAAAAGTATCTATCACGCCGCCTTGATTTTGTGGCGCGCTTTTGACGTTTTTGTCATCGACGGAATTGTAAACGGCGTTGCGAAGCTTTTGAGAAACCTCGGCGGGGGAATGCGCGAAACCGAAACCGGCGTGGTGCACGACTACATGATGTATATGGCCGGCGGCCTCGTCTCGTTTTTTGTCTTGTTGTTTTTGTTCTTTCTCTAGGTTGTAGGTTGTAGGAGATTATGGTGGAATCATTACCAATACTAAGTATCATTACATTTCTGCCTCTTTTGGGTATACCGGTTGTTTTATTGATACCGGGAAAAAACCATAAATTTCTGCATGGCATGATAACCCTGTTTACGGGCGCGACATTTTTAATCTCGCTTTTGTTGATACCGGCCTTTAAAGGAACCGCGGCAGGTTTTCAATTCGTCGAAAAAATCAACTGGATACCTTCTGTCGGCATTCAATACTTCATGGGACTTGACGGCATCTCGATATACCTGGTAATTCTCACGACGTTTTTAACCTTCATCGCTTCGATTTCGGCCTATACCGCCATTGAGACGCGGGTCAAGGAATTTGCCGTAACGCTGTTGTTTCTCGAAGTTGGTATGATCGGGGTATTCCTGGCGCTTGACCTGTTTTTGTTTTACATCTTCTGGGAGCTGATTTTGATCCCGATGTACCTGATGATTGGCATCTGGGGCGGCAAGAATCGCCATTATGCGTCGCTGAAGTTTTTTCTGTATACGCTGGCGGGTTCGACCCTCATGTTGATTGCGGCGATTTATATGGCATGGCAGGTGAAGCTTCAGACCGGCCAGATGAGTTTCAGCCTTCTGGACATGCAGGCCCTGACGCTTGCCCCCCAGGTGCAGATTCCTCTCTTTCTGGCGTTTGCCCTGGCCTTTGCCATCAAGGTGCCGTATTTTCCGTTTCATACCTGGTTGCCCGACGCCCATACCGAGGCGCCAACAGCCGGTTCGGTGATTCTTGCCGGGGTATTGCTCAAGATGGGTACCTATGGTTTTATCCGTTTTAACATTCCGCTGTTTCCCGACGCAACTGTGGCGCTGGCGCCGTTTATGTCGGGCCTGGCCGTTATCGGTATTGTCTATGGGGCCTTCATGGCGCTGGTGCAGACCGACGTAAAACGCCTGGTGGCGTATTCTTCGGTTTCGCATATGGGCTTTATCATGCTCGGGGTTTTTGCCTTAAACGAAGAGGGTTTAAACGGGGCGATTTTACAGATGCTCAACCACGGTATTTCCACGGGAATGTTGTTTCTCCTGGTTGGTATGATTTATGAAAGAAGGCATACCCGGGCGATCAACGAATACGGCGGTATCGCCAAAAAGATGCCGCTTTTTGCCATCTATACCATGATCGCGACCTTGTCGTCGATTGCCCTGCCGGGCACCAACGGCTTTGTCGGCGAGTTCCTGATTCTGTCGGGAGGATTTTTGCGCGATCATTTTCTGGGTATTGTCGCCTCCAGCGGGGTTATCTTCGGGGCCGTTTATATGCTCTGGATGTACCAGCGGGTCTTTCTGGGTAAAATTGTCAAAGCCGAAAACGAGGGTCTTGTCGACCTGAACTTCAGGGAACAGGCGATCCTGGTACCGCTGGTGGCTTTGATCTTTGCCATCGGTGTTTACCCCAAATACATGCTGCAAAATTTTCAACAGCCGGTAAAAACCCTGATTGAGTTAACGGCTTCGAAAATGCCTCCGGTCGAGTATGTGGCGGCAACCAACGGGGCCGATGCCAAAAAATCCGAAGATGCCATAGATGATGGCGCGCATAACCCCGATACAAAAGACGTCAACCCGGAGCATTCAGGCGGACATTAACATGATGCTCCCAAAATTAAAATATAATTTAAATAAAAAAGTAAAGCCAAACGTAATATAAGATATACTATGGGAAAATTATTATGAACAATACCCTTGAAGTTATGAACACAGCCAATACCGTGGGGGACAAATTACACGCCATTGTCGCCACGAATAATTTTGGCCTGATCGCGCCGCATTTGATCGTTACTGTCGGGGCGGTTATCTTGATGCTGGTTTCTTTGCTCAACCGAAACGCCTTTCGAAACAACGCGGTATTGACGGTGGCGATTTTAGGCGCGGCCCTCTGGTCTGCCTGTTCAGGCAAGGCGGGCGAGATAGTCATGGCGTTTAACAACATGGTGCTTGCCGACCTGTTTTCTCAGATTGGAATTTTATTGTTTTTGCTTACGGGAATATTCATCGTATTGATTTCGCATGAGTATTTGAAAAAACGTCAGAGTGATGTACCCGAATACTATTCTTTGTTGTTGTTTGCCATCAGCGGTATGATGTTCATGGCCTCGGCGGCCGACCTTATTACGGTTTATATCGGCATTGAAATTCTGTCGGTGGCGTTGTACGTCATGGCCGCCATCGATACAAAAGACGTTCGTTCGACAGAAGCCGGCATCAAGTACTTTTTAATGAGCGTCTTTGCCTCGGCCTTTTTTCTTTTCGGCATCGCCTTTATCTATGGGTCGGTCGGGACAACCTCGTTTGACGCAATCAAGGAATTTGCCCTTGCCCAGGGATTTAATTCGTCGAATTTTCTTTACGCCGGGGTTTTGTTGATCCTGGCCGGCATGGCGTTTAAAATCAGCCTCGCCCCGTTTCACCTCTGGACGCCCGATGTCTACGAGGGGGCGCCGCTTTCGGTAACGGCCTTTTTATCGACAGCCCCGAAGATCGCGACATTTGCTTTTTTGTTTCGATTTTTCTACCTGTTTCAAAACGTTCATCCCTTTCCGGAATTTTTACAGGATATTCTGGTCGCCCTTGCGGTGATCACGATGGTCGTCGGTAACCTTCTGGCCTTAAACCAGGAGAGCGTCAAGCGTATGCTGGCGTTTTCTTCGGTGACGCATATGGGCTACGTGATGACGGCCTTTGCGACCCATTCTCTTGAGGCTGTTTCTGGCGCGATGTTTTATTTTACCGCCTACATCTTTATGAACCTGGGTACCTTTGCCATTTTAGCGGCGATGTCGCGCGATAAGGACACGAACCTGACCGTTGAAAATTTCAAGGGGCTGGCGGCGAAAAAACCGGGCGCGGCTTTTCTGCTGCTGGTGTTTTTGTTCAGCCTTGCGGGCATTCCCCCGATGGTTGGTTTTGCGGCCAAATTTTTTGTCTTCTCTGCCGTTATCCATTCGGGCATGTACGGCCTGGCGATTATCGGTATCCTGAATTCAGCCGTCTCGGCTTACTATTACCTGAGAATCATCGTTAACATGTACCTCAAGACGCCGAACGAAACCGCGGCGGGGACTTCGGCAGGTATTGATTTTGCCGATATAAAACTGGCCCTGCCTGAAATTACCGTAGTTTCGGCCAGTATATTTGCCGTCATTGTTCTCGGCATTCAACCATCGTTTTTAATTCAATGGCTTTCTAAAATTGTGATTTAAGTAACGGCCTGATGACACCGCCATAATTTTCATCTTCCGTGCCAATCATAATAGAACTGCCGGGAATGAATTTGGGCGGCCGGGCGATGGTTTCTATTTTAAATCCATCGATGATCCATTCCTCTTTGGGGCGCTGGTTTATCTTCACAGGAACCCGCTGAGAAATATCAATCGTACCAATCTTGTAGATTACGGATCTAAACGGTCCGTTGTTTCCCGCATCGCCGGTTGCGACGGCCCATAGATTTTTTTCGTCATCTATAAAAAGGTCAGAGGTGTCTCGTTTAAAATGGGCTCGGTCACGGGGTGATCTTATGGTCAATGTGGTATTTTCTTTATTATCCCAGGTCAGTTTTTGATCAAATAAATTGTAGGTACCCCATCGCAGAATTCCACGTGGGTACCTCGGTGATCCTCCGCGTTCGCCCAGTATCAGTAAAACCCGGGTATCGTCCAGGGACGCGCATGCCAGTCCTTCGAAATTATCGCCTTCTTCCTGTTTATTGTTGTCCGCAGTAAACGGCAAATTCAGGATTTTAATTATCTTTACGCGGTTGTTTTCAATTTGTATGTGAAAGATGCGGCCATTGGTTTTGTTCCAGTAACCGCTTTCGGCGGCTAGAAACTCCTGATTTGATTTCGGTATCGAAGAAATGGATTCCAGGTCGCCAGGCGGCGCGGTATTCTTATTCAAATTTGAAATGGGTAATGTCCGGTAGATATAGTTTTTATCTTTCTCAAATTTTACCAGGCCAAACCGTGGTCCTTTTTGATGAGATTTATAATCATGCACAACGATGTATGAGGACTCGTCTACCTGAGCCATCCCGCTATACCCGTTTAAAAGATCCCCGCCGCAATTTTTTTTAGCGCACTTGCAACTTGCTATGCCAAAAACGATTAGAAACAGAATCAGTATATTTTTTGTGAACCCGGGGTTTAAGGAGGCAGACCAGCAGAATAACTTAGAGCGCGTCCTAAAACCCATCTTAATTTTTTAGTTGCTTGGCAAGGTGTTGTCTAAAAAATCACACGAAAATCAAAAGCCTCGCATTTTGTGAACAAAATGCTGCTAAAGCGGCCGAAACGGCCTGCTTTTCCTTTTCTTTTTGCCTGTTTGAGGCAAATTCGTAACTTTTTAGACAGCCCCTTGCTATACGGAAAAAATACACCTAAGTTTTAGGACGCGCTCTTACTATTTTTCATCAAGCATGATCACAAGATAAGTTTTCCCGGGCAAGTTGATTTTAAAATGGTATTTCAGGAAGAGCTTGGGCATAAACCGTATTATCACAATAAAAATAAGGGCAGCGTTGAGAGACCAACCCGAAAGGGATCAAAATAACCCTTGTATGATATTAATGCAGAATAAACTCCCCGCACATTTGGGAGAAAATTAAATTTTCGGAAATTATATAGTCTTAACAGGGAGGGATATTGTGCCGGAAAGGCAAGCTCTGGTTTAATCAGAGCTTGCCTGAAATTTAAATCAGTTTTATTAAATCCTATGGCGCAGTATTGACTTGCATGCTCGTCCCATTCCGGCTCAGAATTGAGTTTAATGACCCAATGGCAGCTCGTATGGTTCCAAAATTGCTATCTGCATAATTTTTCCAGGTTATGCCATCTGCAGTACAGTTTGTGGGGAACATTCCGGCAATGCAAAGCCGATCTGCAGTTGCTTTGATATTCGAAGGACCACCTTTACCTGTATTCAAGGTTCTGGTCCATGCAACTAAATCACTGGACATCAATACATATGTATCTGTTATTGCTGTATTTTCTACGAGTGCATAATATTTCCCTTTAAAAAACTCGATTCCCTGAATATAGTCTCCTGAATCTAATGTAGTGGAAGTATCATCAATAACATAGGTAGGGTTTCCCCAGGTTATACCATCGGTTGAACTCTTCATTGTATAGGGAATGGTTGCTGTTGTCCAAGGGGTTTTAAATAAATATTTTGTACCATCCCAAATAGTGCTTCCGTAGATATATAATATTAGACTACCCAGATTCGTTGTTGTCCAATTAATACCATCCGATGATGTACTTACAAAACTACCCATTGTGAATGGGTTTGCCAGATAGTAATAACCAACAATTGCCAGAAATTGTGTGCCGTTCCATAACAATTCGTTATATGTAGTGGCAATATCACCTGTAGGTACTCTATTGGTCCATGTTACAAGGTCAGTAGATGAATATATTAATCCATTTGCTCCGGTAACGACATAAATTGTTCCATTGCCGGCAACATTATTCAAATTAGTAGTAATAGTCGCACTGGTATGGTCAACCCAGGTAACACCGTCTGTTGAGGATTTTATCATTCCAGAATTGCCAACCATAACATATTGATTATTTATCCGCTCAATATCTGTCGGAGAACCAACAGCTAACGATTGCCATGCAGATGCAGTACCGGGTGTTCCCGGTGTATTACCAGTGGTTCCCGGTGTATTACCATTCGCACTTCCTGATATGCTTGTAGAACCGCAATTTAATGAAACAAAACTCATTACCATGTAAACCAACCATAAAGTTGGCCAAATTATTTTCTTCATTTTATTCTCCTCGTTACACGCATTTTGTAAATTATTTCTTTAATTTTAGATTAAAGAACCTTTTATCAAATTCAGTGATTATTTTTTTTATATTTTTCACATCAATTTTTTATTTAGTCGTCAATCGCGGGCATAAGCTATCGTTGTTTGCCAAAATGACTAAATTATTACATATGAAATGCCAGTATGATGTCGAGTAAAATTCAAACTATACAACAAATTAATAATTTTATTTAAACAAATAATGCATCGTCAAAATTCGGCTTTTCGGGATAATCCTTGAAGAGTGACGAACAACGTCAAATAAAATTTTTATGGCATTCACAAGAATATTGCGGATTCAAATCCCAAGTGCAAGGTTTAGGACTTCATTTGGGGTTTTATAACCCATCGATTTTCTGGGTCGATTGTTAATCAAATCTTCAACCTGCTGTATATACGAATTCGTATATTCTGAAAAATCCGATGGCAAATTCAAATCGCACCTGCAACTTGTCAGGCAAAAGAACCGTAGAATTAAAATAAACAAAATTCTAAAGGGGCATGGTTTGAAAATACCAAAAGATGTCGGTAAAGTGACATTCTTCATTCTGTGTTATTAAAAAGATTACTTTCCTCGGTAAGTAGAATTTGTTTTTTAAGGCGTTGGATGATACAAGTGAAGGCGATTATTGCTTGACATGATGTTGGATCTTTAAGAGGCAAAAATAATATGTTCAGGCATTATTTTGTCGTTGTCATTGTTTTTTTGAATGTTTTTTGCGCGGCCCTGCCGATACCCGAGGGGCATTCCCGGAAAGTCATTGAAAAAGGTTACCAGTGGCTGAAAAAAGAGCCGTTACTGGAAAAGTTTCCCGTCAGCGTGGACTATATTGTCGAAGAACCTCTTGGGCAGGAGAGCCGGGGAATGGTTTTTACCCAGCGTTACCCTGACGGATATAAAGCGTCGGTCCTTACAAAATTAAACCATGTCATGATCGAACAGACAAAGGGAGCTCCGATACGCGAGGCAAGGTTGGTTAAAAAAGCGTTGGAAATTCGCAACGAAGAAATTCTCGAAAACGGCAAAAGCGAAACGGTCATAGATGTGGCGAACAGTCATTTTCATTCTACGATATCGCAGAAAATTCAGGTTCCTGCCTCGGGTAACCTGGCGGTTTGTTTTAACAGGGCCGACGCGTCTTTTATTGAAAGGCAAACGATTTCCTTTATGTTTTTGTCGGCCAGTATCGACTCAAGTACGGCTCCCGGCGTATATTGCCTGCGCGATGTCCGGACAAACCAGGTTGTTGGTTTGAATGTCGACGGATCTATTCTTTTTCCAGGCACGCCTCTTCATGTCGGAGATCAATGGGAGTTTGAAACCTATTTTGTTACCGGTGTAAATACCAAAACGGTCTCTTCGTATGGCGCATCTAACATGAAGGTTGAGTCGGCCACCCTGGTTTTAACAACCTACCAGCTTGCGGGATATACAAATTGCGACGGACGACGATGCGCCATTATTACTATTTTCGGTCAATCTTATGAAATGAGCGACTGGGCCGGCGAAACCGGTTATCAACAAATAAAGAAAATTGCCTCAACGTTGAGTAAACAAAGTCTTGCCCAGATCAATTCGTATTTTGAAAGAAGGCAGTACAATGGCGGAGACCTGCAGGGGAGTTTTCAAATCGGCAAAAAATTTTCGGGGTACGCTCTTTTTGATTATACCCAGGGAGTGGTTGCCGAATACAAGCTGGGCGCCGAAGGCCCACGCGGGGGAGCCGCAAAGGCAAAATCTGTGGTAGATGTGAAAAATTCAACGGTGGGTATCTTGCGCGAACAGATCGTCATCAAGAGGGAAAGCTTGTGAGAAAATCATTCCTGGTAATTATATTATGGATCGTCATTACCGGTACCGTATTTGGCGAAAAGTCCAGAAAAATCGTTCTTATCGTTCCGGATTGCCAAACGACGGGCATTAACCTGTCGTCGGCCCAGGCCTGTAGCTCGTTTGCAAGAACCCTTTTTATTAAAGATGGGCGTTTTTCCCTCGTAGAACGAAAGTACCTTTTGTCAATTCTCGCCGAGCAGCACCTGCAAATGACCGGGCTTACCGATTCCTCCGTTCAAAAAAAACTTGGCAAAATTCTGGCGGCAGACAAATTTTTTGTCGTGTACGTAAACCGTCTCGGGGAAATTTCGATGGTCGATGCGGAAGAAACGTTTCTCATCAAGCTTGAGTTAATCGATGTCGAAACCGGGGAAATTGAATTTGCCGAAAACCGCACCGTTGGCGGTATTCAATCCATAATACCGGCCCTGGAAAGTCTCGGCGAAAAACTATCCGCATCCATTCCCGTTTCTGCCAGGATAATGTCTGTAGAAGGTAATACGATTTACCTTGACCAGGGAAGCTCGGGCGGAATTTACCCCGGGAAGACCTACAAGATCAAAACCGAAACCAGGCAGGTTCGCGATAAGTTGGGAAAAGTCATTTTCCGGAAAAGAGAAGTTATCGGCAAAGCCAGGATAACCTCCTCAAACGCAGACACATCGGAGATATCAATCGACTTTACTGAAAAATTCCCTCTGGCCGAGGGTGCGATAATAGAATTAACCCCGGAACCTTAAATGAAATCAAAAATAATTTATAAAATAGTATTGTTTACCTCATTTGTCTGTGGATCTCAAATTCAGGCGATAGATTTTAAGTATGATATTCCCGATATGGGTTTTTCCGGAACAAAACTTTCCTGGCGCCTCGGGTATGGAATCAACCAGAGAAGTTTTTCCGGCGTTCATTTGTACACAAAACCTGCGGATTCCTTTTCGATGGGGACATTGGTTTCCGAATCGGCAAATTATCAGTCGACGATGCACCAGGTTGGCTTTGGGATGTCGGTTTATGGGCATGCGGCATTTTACGGTTTTTGGCTTGGCTATGATATGGATATGTATTTCCCGGTTGGCTATCTCAAACAGAGCATCAACGGGGAGGTAGTTACCGGAAATGATACGTTATTACCGTTTGGCGTTCGTTTTGGGCAGATGGCCGGTTACAACCTGGGCCCTGTGAGAGTTTTTGGCCTTCTCGGTGGTGGCTTTGAGTTTCTGGGCGCCCCGACATCGTCTGGCGGGCTGGGAAATCCCATTAAAATCGGTGGCGTAGATTATGAAATTTCCAGTATGCCCGGGTTTAATTTTTTTGCCTATACTGGCGGCGGTATTGCATTAAAACTCTGGAATATCATTTTGAGATCGGATATGCAAATTACATTTTTTAACAGCGATAGCCATATAAACTCCCAGACAGTCTATTCCTTTTCAGCCGGAAATGCATTTTAAAAATTTTGATTTCTGAAAAGTTATTTATTTATTGCCCGTATTGCGGACATAGATCCATTTTGTAGGGGACGCACATGAGTGTCTCCGGCAAAATGGATTTATGCTGAACGCATATCAGTTTTCGTTTGTGGTAAACAAAAGCGTATTGCACGTCGCTCCAGATTTTAAATAATACTTTGTGCCTGGTTGAAGTATCTGGTTTACCTGACCGGTGGCATTGGTGCCCGTGGTTGTCGCCACTCTTAATGCCCCCAGGCTTTCGTAGCTATCCCGTTCGGCTTTCAGGGGCAGGATTTTGCCCGGGTCGACAAAATGGGCGAAGGTCTCGTCTTTTAAGTGAATTGTGTTATTGGCCTTTGTCCCGGTTACAAAAGGAAGGGGATCGGGGAATACCCGCCCGGTTTGAGCCTGTGCGACAACTGTTTTCCGAAAACAAGGTCAACCCCAAAGTTCAACGCATTCTTCGAAAAACTCCGTGAGTGGCTAAAAGGGTCACCGTCAGTGACCCTTTTAGCCACTTTTCGATCGCATTGAACTTTTTCATCTTACCCAGAAAGCAGGTTGGCGCACAGGCTCGTTTGATTTGCCGGAGGATTTTGAAAATTTATAAAATAAACTTTACAATGATAAGCTTTCTAAATATCTGAATTACAGGCATCTCTAAAATCTATAGTTTTTAGAGGAGCCCTTAATCAGGTATGAAAAGCGCAGGACAAAATGGCTAAGGGCATGGTCGAGTTTGCCGACGAGAAACAAGGGTATTGTCGTATCCGGATCAAAAAAGGCCTCGACCTGAAAATTGACGGGGCGCCGGGGTCAGTTGTGGAGAATTCCCCCCCCATCACCAGGGTGGCGTTACTTGGCGACGACTACCCGATGTTGAAGCCAGCCTTTAAGGTCGGCGTTGGCGATACGGTCAAAACCGGCCAGGTTTTGTTTGTAGACCGGGAGCAACCCCGTATCCAGTTTACCTCGCCCGGGGCCGGGACCGTCGTCGAGATTAACCGCGGCGAAAAACGCGCATTTGAGTCGATCGTAATCGAGCTTTCAGAAACCCGTGGGAAAAAAACGCCCTCTTCACAGGAAGTCGTTTTTTCAAAGTACGACGCAAAGCAATTAAAAAATATTCCCCAGAAAGATATTATTGAAAATCTCCTGCAATCGGGTCTCTGGAGCGCCTTGCGAAGCCGACCATTTGGGGTAATCCCCGCTCCCCCGGCGGAAAATACCGGCCAGCCCAGTTCGATTTTTGTCACCGCGGTAGATACCAACCCGCACAGCCCCCCGCCCGAAATCTTTATAAACGAATACAGGAGCGAATTTGAGACGGGACTTGAAATGCTCTCCCGGCTGGTTGAGGGGCGTTTGTTCCTGGTGAAAAAAGATACGATGGCGTTGCCGCTTTTTTCGCCCGAATTTCCTTCAAACGGATTGTGCGGAAAACTCATTCATGTCGACGTTTCGGGACCGCACCCGGCGGGTAACGTCGGCACCCACATTCATTTTCTCGATCCCGTCGGTTCCCCCTCGGATCCGCAAAAAAGCGTCTGGTATATAAATTACCAGGATGTCGCCGCCATCGGGTATTTATTCGTCACGGGCAGGTTGTTTACCGATCGGCTTGTTTCGGTTTCGGGCCCCGCCTGCGAAAAACCGACCCTGATGAAAACCCGCCTCGGGGCCTCGGTCGACGAAATGGTCGCGGGCAGAAAAAAAGCCGGCGACATTCGCCAGGTTTCGGGGTCGCTGCTTTCGGGTAACATTGCCGCCGGTACAAAGGCCTTTCTCGGGCGTTACCATACCCAGGTCTCGTTGATTGAAGAAGGGCGTCAGAGAAAACTCCTCGGCTGGCTGGACCCGGGTTTTAACCGGTTTTCATCAAAGAATATTTATATTTCAAGCCTGCTGAAACCAAAGTCGTATGATTTTACGACCAGCACGAACGGTTCGGCGCGGGCCATGGTGCCGATCGAGGTCTACGAAAAGGTCATGCCCCTGGACATTCAACCTGTCTTTTTACTACGGTCAATTTTAATGGGCGACATTGAACATGCGGAAGAACTGGGGGTTCTCGAACTCGAAGAGGAAGACCTGGCCCTGTGTACGTTTGTCAGCCCCGGTAAAGATGATTTTGGATATATATTGAGGACGATGCTCAACAGGATCAGAAAGGGTGAGTGACATGAAATTTGTATCCCGGGGGAAAACCCGCAGGCAACAGAACTTCTATGCGTAAATTTTTAGATAAAATAAAACCGGCGTTTGATAAGGGCGGCAGGCTTCACAGGTTTGAGGCGTTGTACGAAATGGTCGATACGATTTTGTACACCCCGGCAGACGTCACCCGGCGGGCATCGCACATTCGCGACGGTATCGATTTAAAACGACTCATGACGACGGTCATCATCGCCCTGGTACCGGCAACTTTGATGGCATGCTACAATACCGGTCTTCAGGCAAACCTTGCCCTGGCCGAACTTGCCAGAACCCCCGAGGGCTGGCGGGCGGCGTTTGTGCAAACCCTCGGTTTCGGGTTTAACCCGTCTTCAACCCTGGATAACTTTGCCTATGGAATGATGTTTTTTCTCCCTGTGTACATGGTTTCGCTGTTGGTTGGCGGCATCTGGGAAAGCCTCTTTGCCATGGTCCGCAAACATGAAATCAACGAGGGTTTCCTGGTTACGAGTCTTCTTTTTCCGATGATTTTACCGGCGACAATTCCGCTTTGGCAGGTCGCCCTCGGGATCAGCTTTGGCGTGGTGATCGGCAAAGAAGTTTTTGGCGGCACCGGGATGAACGTATTTAACCCGGCCCTGGTCGGCCGGGCGTTTTTGTTCTTTGCCTACCCGGCCCAGATGTCGGGGGATTCGGTATGGGTTGCCGTTGACGGGTATACCCACACGACCCCCCTGGCGGCGCTTGCCGCTTCGTCAAATACTTCGGCGACACCTATGGCCGCAGGGGCTTCCACTGTTGCCGTCGCGATGGGCGAGGCAGGGCACGGTATTGTCTCGGCCCTGGGGTTATCCTCAAGCTGGATCGACGTTAGCTGGTCCGATGCCTTCTGGGGATTCATACCGGGCTCTATGGGGGAGACTTCGACCTTTGCGATTTTGCTGGGAGCCGCCTACCTTATAGCGACGGGAATTGGCTCATGGCGCATCATGTTAAGCGTGACTCTCTCGATGATTTTCCTGACAATTGTATTTAATTATGCCGTTCATTCCGACACCAACGGAATGTTTCTTTTAAGCCCCGCATGGCATCTTGTGCTTGGCGGGTTTGCCTTTGGCACCGTCTTTATGGCGACCGACCCGGTGAGCGCCTCGATGACAAATGCCGGCAAGTATATATATGGGGCGCTTATTGGCGTCATGGTCGTATTGATTCGCGTCGTTAACCCGGCCTTCCCCGAGGGGATGATGCTGGCGATTTTGTTTGGCAACGCCTTTGCCCCGCTCATCGATCATTTCGTGGTTCGCAAAAATATCACCAGGAGAAAAAAGCGAAATGCCGTCAGACAGCGTTAAAAAAACAATCGGCGTCGCCCTTGCGGTTACGATCATCAGTTCGATCCTGGTGTCGACGGCCGTGGTCGTTTTGCGACCGCTCCAGGAGAAAACGCCGAACTCGAAAAGAAACGAAATGTCTTGCTGGCCATCGGTAAAGAAGTGGCCAAAAAAGACATTGAGCCGGAATTTGCCAGGATCACGGCCGTTACCGTTGACCTCTCGACGGGCAGGCCTTCGGATTTTATATCTCCCGATAAGTATAACCTCAAGAATATGTTGAAATCGCCCGAGACGTCGATTACCCTGTCGAAAGAAGACGACATCGCCGGGATTCGCACGATACCCAGGTACCAGGTCGTCTACCTCATCATGAAAGAAGGTCAACTTGAGAGTATCATCGTTCCGGTTTATGGCAAGGGATTATGGTCGACCATGTACGGATTTTTGGCCCTGGAGAACGATTTCAATACGGTAAAAGGTCTGACGTTTTATGAACACGGCGAGACGCCCGGCCTTGGCGGGGAGATTGAAAATCCCCAGTGGAAAGCCCTCTGGCCGGGTAAAAAACTCTTTGAAAAGGATTCGGAAGATGGCGCCCTTGACGAAAACGAAGTCAGGATCGAGGTCATCAAGGGCGCTGTGACCGACAAAACGCCAGGTAAAGAATTCAAGGTCGACGGTATCTCGGGCGCGACGTTGACGTCAAGAGGAGTCTCGCAAATGATACGATTCTGGGCGTCAGATAACGGTTTTGGGAAATACTTTGCGTATTTAAAAAGTAAGGACCGGCTTTAGAACGAGGCCCGTGAAAGAGAAAAGCAACCGCCCCTGAACAACCCGTCAGCGATAAGGGCGAAATGGATAACAAAATGAGTACGATACGAAAAACTTTATTTGGACCAATTCTCGACCACAACCCGATTATTTTCCAGGTTCTGGGGATCTGTTCGGCGTTGGCCGTTACTTCAAAGATGGAAACGGCTGCGGTGATGTCCATGGCGGTAATCGTAGTTACGGCGTTTTCAAATTTGTCTCTGAGTTTGATACGAAACCATATTCCCTCGAGCATTCGCATTATCATTGAAATGACAATTATCGCCGCGCTGGTAATCGTCGCCGACCAGTTGATCAAGGCGTTTTTTTTCGAGGTCAGCAAGCAGTTGTCGGTCTATGTCGGTTTGATCATCACCAATTGTATTTTAATGGGCAGGGCCGAAGCCTTTGCGCTGAAGAACCCTCCCCTGCAGAGTTTTATCGACGGTATTGGCAACGGCCTGGGGTATACCCTGATTCTCATCTCGGTTGCCTTTGTGCGCGAATTGTTCGGGGCGGGTAAACTCTTTGGCGTGACGATCTTCACAACGGTTCAAAACGGCGGTCATTACATGCCTAACGGTCTGCTGGTCTTGCCGCCAAGCGCCCTGTTTTTAATCGCCATGATCATCTGGATCGTTCGTACGTTGAAACCCTCACAGGTTGAGAAGGGGTAATTATGGAAGCCTTGTTAAGTTTGTTCGTCAAATCCATTTTTATGGAAAATATGGCCCTGGCTTTTTTCCTGGGCATGTGTTCGTTCCTGGCGGTCTCAAAAAATGTCCAGACGGCATTGGGGCTGGGGATTGCCGTGGTTCTCGTGCAAAGCGTTACCGTCCCGGTCAACAGTCTTATTTATAACCACCTTTTGCGGCAGGGGGCCCTGGCCTGGCTGGGGTTTCCCGACGTTGATCTTTCTTTTCTGGGCCTTGTCAGCTACATCGGGGTAATTGCGGCCATCGTGCAGATTCTCGAGATGACCCTGGACAAGTATTTTCCGCCGCTGTACCATGCTCTCGGTATTTTTCTGCCCTTGATTACGGTAAACTGTGTGATCATGGCCGGTTCGCTTTTTATGGCCGAGCGCGACTATGGATTTACCGAAAGTCTCGTCTTTGGGGTCGGCTCGGGGACGGGCTGGGCCCTGGCCATCGTCTGCCTTGCCGGGATCCGCGAGAAGATGCGCTATTCAAATGTGCCCGACGGGTTAAAGGGGCTGGGTATCACCTTTACGGTCGCCGGTTTAATGGCGATGGCTTTCATGGCTTTTTCGGGAATTACATTATGAACATGGAGCTTATCATGCCGGTTGTTCTCGGGGTGGCGATGTTTACCATCGTCGTACTGAGTCTTGTTTTTGTGATTTTGTTTGCCAAATCCAGGCTGGTGCAGTCGGGTAAGGTCGATATTTTAATCAACGGCGACCAGGGCAAGTCCCTGCATGTTTCTGCCGGCGACAAACTTTTGAACGTACTTGCGGACAATAAAATATTTGTCGCGTCGGCCTGCGGCGGCGGGGGAACCTGCGGTCAGTGCCGCGTAAAGGTTTTTGAGGGCGGCGGCGAGATATTGCCGACGGAGAGAACCCACATTTCCAGGGCCGAGGCGCGGGAGGGTTACCGTTTGTCCTGCCAGCTTTCGGTAAAACAAAACCTGAACATTGAAATACCCCACGAAATATTTGACATCAAGAAATGGACCTGCACGGTAAAATCCAACCGCAATGTCGCGACCTTTATCAAGGAGCTCGTGCTGGAGTTACCCCAGGGCGAGAGCGTCAACTTCAGGGCCGGCGGTTATATCCAGATTGAGGCTCCCCCCCACCATGTACGTTACAAGGACTTCGATATCGCCAAAGAATACCACGAAGACTGGGACAAGTTCAACATCTGGAGATATGAGTCGCGCGTAACGGAGCCTGTCGTTCGGGCATATTCCATGGCCAATTATCCCGACGAGAAAGGGATCATCATGCTCAACGTCCGCATTGCCAGCCCCCCGCCAGGAAGACCCGAAACGACCCCGCCGGGTAAGATGTCGTCGTATATATTTTCCTTAAAGGCAGGTGACAAGGTTACGATACTCGGGCCCTTTGGAGAGTTCTTCGCCAAAGACACCGACAGCGAGATGGTCTTTGTCGGCGGCGGCGCCGGTATGGCCCCGATGCGGTCGCACATTTTTGACCAGTTGAAACGATTGCATTCGACAAGAAAGATCTCGTACTGGTATGGCGCCCGGAGCCTGCGCGAGATGTTCTACATGGACGAGTTTGAAAAGCTTGCCAGGGATCATAAAAATTTCAGCCTGCACGTGGCCCTCTCAGAGCCCCTGCCCGAAGACAACTGGAAGGGCGATACCGGTTTCATACACCAGGTGTTGTACGACAAGTACCTGAAAAACCACCCGGCGCCCGAAGACGTCGAATACTACCTCTGCGGCCCCCCGATGATGACATCCGCCGTGACAAAGATGCTCGACGGCCTCGGCGTCGAACCGGGCAACATTCTCTTTGACGATTTCGGGGGATAATCTGGTGAAATCCGGTCGCCGTGGTTTGAGTTATGCCCTGGCGGCTATGATCCTGGCCGGCGCCTCCTGCAGGCAGCCTGCCACCATGGAACATCTCCGGGGCAGGGCGTTGGGCGCCGGTTTCGTTATAAAATATTTTCCCGGCAATACGAAAGTTACCCAGGAAGAAATTTCCTCCTATCTAAAAGATTTTTTTGTCGATTTGCAAAACAAGACTTCGTTGTACCAGGAACGTTCCGAATTGATGGACATTAATGGTAAAGACTACGCAGGACAAATCCGGGTCAGCGATACGCTGGGGTCGTTGATTTCGTATGCTCAGGGGTTGTCCCTGGAAACCGGGGGGTATTACGACATCACCTCGGGGGCAATTTCGAAGCTGTGGAATACCGGGGGCATGAAAAAAGTTCGCCCGGTAATACCCGGTGAACCCGAAATCGAGGCGACAAAAAAACGTATGGGGTATGAAAAGCTCCGCGTTGGCCGCGACGACAAGGGGTATTATATCGAAAAACAAATCCCCCGGATGATCATCGACCTGGCGTCGATCACGGCGGGTTATGCGGCAGACAGAATCGCCAGGTACCTTTTGTCGCAGGGTATTGTCAATTTCATGATCGACGTTGGGGGCGAGTTTCGCGCCTCGGGTAAAAATAATTCACAGGACTGGCTGATTGGCATAGAAAACCCTTTCGATGCGGAACATGCGATCTTCAAGACGCTCAGGCTGAAAAACAGGTCCATGGCGACGTCGGGAAGCTATAAAAATTTCATAAAAAAAAATGACGTCAGGTATTCGCATATCATCGACCCCCATACCGGAAAACCGGTCGAGGGCAGCCTCGTGTCGGTTAGCGTCGTGCAGGACGAATGCATGAAGGCCGACGGACTTGCTACCGCCATTTTCGCCATGGGTGAAAAACGGGGTTTTGAATTTGCCCGGCAAAAACAAATTCCCGTTTTAATGATAGTATTAAACGAGAAGGGGAATATTGAGGCCAGGACTACGTCCCAGATGGATCCGTTCCTGGCTGAATAGGTTTTTACGAGTCCCTGTTTTGGGACGCGCTCTTAATGATTGATTAAAACCTGTTCGGGGCCAAATCCAAAACCTTCGAACAACCCGGTTACTTCGGCTTCCATTTTTTCGCTGCCAACAACCAGGGCCATGGCGTTTTCGGGCGAGGGGGCAAGTTTTCGAAGAACGTCCTGAACATGGCCGGTTTCGCCGGTCCAGAGTTTGAGGTCCCCGGGGTTTTTTGAGACGATATCGTAGACTTCGACAGAGCCCATCCAGTCTCGAATCAGTTTTTTAAAGGCAAAATCCCCGGGGGTTCTGACACCGTAAACCAGCCTGATCTGACCGTACCTGTTCCGTTTTTTCCGAAGCTCCTCGATGAGAGCCTTAAACGCCGAAATGCCGCTACCATGAGTTACCATGTAGATTACCTTGCCGGTTAATTTCTCCACGGGGAAGCCGGGCCCCTGTGCGGCGGTAATGTTTACGCTGGAGCCGACCGGCAGGGCGCAAATCGTGCAGGCAGTATGGCCGCCTGAGTTGATCAGGAGCTCGATGTGGCGCTCGTCCGGGTGCGACGCGATGGTAAAGTTGCCGCGGTGGTTTGATCCTGGCGGCCAGGCCAGCAGGAATTGCCCGGGAATATGGTTAAACCCGGGAGGTTTTTCCAGGCGCAAAATGTGCATGCCCCGGGTTTCTTTTTGATTAGAGATGATTTCTACATTAAAATATTCTTCTTTCATGGTATTAAGCAATTTTGGTTTCCGGGGCTGTCAAACCTGTTTTTACATCTAACAATGATTTACTTTACGAACCGACAAGTGATATTTCATTGACAGTTTGATTTTATGATCGAACTGTTGGTCGGCGGGTGAACCGAAATTATGAGTAGTCGATTTCCATTGGAACAAATTTATCAATTCGGCGACAGGCTGAACAAGATCATCAAGAAACCCCGGAAGATTCGTAATATCCCGGTGATTTCGATCGGCAACCTCACCACCGGCGGTACCGGGAAGACCCCCGCGGCCGTCTACATCGTGAAACTTCTACAGAAGTTAAACTACAAGCCGGCAATTCTGACCAGGGGCTATGGCGGAACGATCTACAAAGAGGGGGGGATTCTCTCCGACGGCAAGTCGCTTTTGCTCAGCGAGCGGGAAAGCGGCGACGAACCCTATCTTTTATCGGTGAACCTGCCGGGCGTGCCGGTGGCCGTCGGGAAAGATCGTTATGAAAACGGTCAAAAGGTCGATCATCTTTATGATGTGAATGTTTTCGTGCTTGATGATGGTTTTCAGCACTATTCGTTGGAACGCAATCTCGACATCGTTTTAATCGATGCAACCAACCCTTTCGGCAACGGGCATTTGTTACCACATGGCTCCCTGCGCGAACCCGTCGACGCCCTGAAGCGTTCCCATGTCATTATTTTAACCAAAACCTCCCTGGTGCCCGAAGAAAAGCTTGACTCCCTGAGAAAGCAGGTCCGCGAAATTGCCGGTCATGAGAAAATTTTTCTGAGTAACCATTCCCCGGCAAACCTGGTTACGCTCCCGGCGCCGTATAACCTCACGGCGAGCGACTCCTGGAAAAGAGAAAAACTTTCGATTTTGAAGAATAAAAATGTCTGGGCGCTTTCGGGTATCGGCAACCACCGGGCTTTCGAGAAAACCCTTTCGGGACTAGGGGTCGGGGAAATTTCCAATATCAGCTATCGCGATCATTACAGGTATACGCTGAAAGACATTCTCGGTATTTTAAAGCGGGTCATGAAAGAAGACTACCTGGTGACAACGGAGAAAGACTGGATACGAATGCAATACTTCAGCGAACATCTCAGCGAACTTGAACATTTTTACTTTCTGGCCATACAATTTACCCTTACCGAAAACGAAGCCGGGTTTCGGGAATTGCTCCAGTCGGTACTGTAACCCGCTTCCGGTTTTTTACCAGATGCGGGTTTTTGTTTAAAATTCTGCGGATTTACGAATGGCGTTTTTAATGTTTTGAAAGCTCTGCCGGTTCAACGACCATCGGCAGGGTATAGTTGAAAATATGGGTTTTTTCAACCTTTGTCTCGGTCTCGTCAATTTTTGAGAAGATCATTTTTTCAATTCTGCCCTGGCTGTCGTAAAAATAATTGATGGAGTGGACGCCTGCCGGTTCCGTTTTGGTTCGGCGCGTTACCCGCGAGTTGTCGAGCTCGACCGTGATGTTACCCGGGTTTTCATCTTTATCAACGTAGATGCGCTGGATGATTTTATTGGCCGAATATTCGTTGATGAATTTTTCGGTAAGTTCGTTTTTGATATACCGGCTGCCCGATAAAACCCCTTTTTGATCGTACTGGAATTTCCATTTTAAAACGGAAACGTTGCCGGCGTCAAAAACCTCAAATTCAACCACCTGGCCAAGTTTATTCCTGGTATAGACAAGTTTTTCAACAAGCTTGTTGTTTTTATCAAAGAGCTCTTCCTGCTTTACCCCGTTGTCGTCATAGGTAAATACGCTTTTGCCGTCGGCGCTGGCGTTGTTGAAAAATTGAATTTCCCGGATTTGTTTTTTTTCGTTATACAGGTATACCGCCCGGGCAAGCGTTTTACCGTCGGAGCTTTGAACGACCTCTTCAGATGGTCCCTGAAGGCTGACCTTTGCCTGTTTGTAGATTTCGAGGTGATCAAACTTTTCAGGGCCTGCGTACAGGTTGATCGAAAATAAAAATAATAGAATGCTTGAAAGTAAATAATGAATATTTCTCATAGCTTCATCTTCGGCAGAAAACCTGAATTTTAAAGTTTTTTATTTATCGGGATCGGGGAGCCTGTGCGGTAACTATTTTTTGAAAATAAAGAAAACCCCAAAGTTCAATGCTTTACTCGAAAAGCTTGTAGCGCATCTTTACTATTTCATAATGACGCGCTACCTGAGCTGTCTCAAGCGACAGCTTGGTTTTCTTCGAAAAACTCCGTGAATGGCTAGCAGGGTCACCGTTAGTGACCCTGCTAGCCACTTTTCAATCGCTATGAACTTTCTCATCTTACTCAGAAAGAAGGTTGGCGCACAGGCTCCCGGTATATTTCATCTGCCAAATTAAATTTGACAGATTATCTTCTGGCTTTTACATTGGGGATATGCCTTTAACGCTCACACAAAACAAACCGCGATACGAAGGAGTCAAGGTGACGCGCGAGGAATATCTTGACCTGGACGAAGACGGGTATAAATATGATATGATTCAGGGAGTTCTAACCATGGCGCCGAGTCCTCATTTTGAGCACAATGAACTTGAAATTAATTTTGCAGTCCAGTTGAAAAAAAATTTAACCCTGACAAACAAGGGGCGCGTCTCGGTAGAAACCGACGTTTTTTTGCCCGACGGCGGCGATGTCTTGCGGCCCGATATTTCGTTTATCCTGCATGAGAACATGGGGATTGTGAAAACCCATATTCATGGCACCCCCGATCTTGTGTGCGAGGTGTTATCCAATGCGACACGCCGTCGTGATCTTGGCGAAAAGGCCGACCGGTACCTGAAAAACGGGGTAAAGGAGTACTGGATTCTGGACCCGGTAGAAAAGACCATGGAACTCTGGCTAAACCGCGGCGCAGCCTGGGAGAAAAAATCCGGGCGCCAGATTTCAAGCGAACTTCTCCCCGGTTTTGAAGTGAAAAGCGAAGATATCTTTATCGCTTAATCGGTAGAAACCCTGTACGTTTCCGGTATCCCGTCGTTTTTTATTTTAGATTTAAGCTGTTCAGTGTATATTCATAAAAAAGTATCGAACGATATGTTGTTATTCCATCTACGAAGGATATACTGATGAAGGTGCTAAGAAATTTGGTAAAAATGGCGGGTAAAAAACCCGCATCCAGTTGCAGGGTCAGCGTTGAGGTTGCCATCGAGGAAATTCGAAAGGGCAATATGATTATCGTGACCGATTCTGCCGACCGTGAAAACGAGGGCGATCTGTTGATGGCCGCCCAGGACGTCACCCCGGAGAAGATCAACTTTATGGCCACCCACGGCAGGGGGCTTATCTGTACCCCGCTGACGTTGCGAAGGGCCGAGAAGCTGGCGTTAAACCCGATGGTTTCCCGAAATGAAGAAAGCCACAAAACTGCTTTTACGATTTCGGTCGACGCCCGGTTTAACGTGTCCACGGGAATCTCGGCCGCCGACCGGGCCCAGACGATCAGCATGCTGGCTTCAAATACGTCCGTTGCCGACGACTTTGTAAAGCCGGGGCATATTTTCCCTTTGATCGCCCGAGAGGGCGGGGTGTTGGTTCGGGCCGGGCATACCGAGGCCGCCGTCGACCTGGCAAAGCTGGCCGAGAAGGAACCCGTCGGCATCATCTGCGAGATCATGAAAGAAGACGGTACGATGGCCCGTATGGAGGATCTCGAAAAATTTGCCCATACCCACGAGATCAAGCTGGTGACCATTGAGGACATCATCGATTACCGGCGCAAAAGGGAAAAGCTGGTCCGGGAAGTCGCCGAGGCAAATTTACCAACCGAGTATGGCGCCTTTCGTATCAAAGGATTCTTGAACGATATCGATGATAAGGAACATATGGCCCTGATCATGGGCGAAATTGATCCGACAAAGCCGACCCTCGTGAGGGTTCATTCGGAGTGTCTCACCGGGGACGTCTTTCATTCGCTACGTTGCGACTGCGGCGCCCAGCTTGCCGCCGCCATGAAGATGATCGCCGAGAAGGGCAGCGGGGTTATTTTGTACATGCGCCAGGAGGGCCGCGGTATTGGCATCATCAACAAACTCAAGGCCTACCGTTACCAGGACGAAGGCATGGATACGGTCGAGGCAAACCGCAAGCTCGGCTACGACGCCGACCTTCGCGACTACGGCATCGGCGCCCAGATACTCACCCAGTTGGGGATTCGCGACATCATGCTGATGACCAACAACCCTCGAAAGGTCGTCGGTCTTGAGGGCTATGGCTTGAAAATTGTTGAACGCGTTCCGTTAATTGTCGAGTCCAATCCGTACAATGAGAAATACCTTTCGACAAAAAGCGACAAGCTGGGGCATTACATCGGCGGCACAGAACAATAGTCGCAGGCAGTAATCTTTATGTTGCCCCGGTTTTTGGTTAAACCTGGGCAACTTTTCAATACTACGAGTAATCCTGCGATGCCGGAAACTCAATCGATTTGACCTTTGTGAGACTTTTATATTTTTTCGAGAATTTGATTTTTCAGATTAAATGATTCACTGAAAATACATGTACTTGCTTGTGAGTTTTCGGCGTGATTGCTCAGGCAAAATTTTAAAGGCTCTGCGTTTAACCGCAAAGACTTGCGTCAAAATTGAGATTCATTTTGAACTCGTTTTGCCGGCATAACTCCACCTGCGTTAACAGATTATGAAAAAAAATTGGTTATGCGCACACCTTTTCGCTAAAAAACGCAGGTTTTGCCGTAGCGAGGGATCGCGATTTTGCACCGCCCGGGCATTGCAATTTGGGTATGAAACTGTCCTGCGTTGGACATCATTTCGGCCCGGACTGGGCAAGGGAGGATAAAAAAATTGACACACCGATGTCATGTTCAATGTCTGTCAAACTTCCATGCGTCAAGTTAGATACGGGTTTACGATAGCAACGGTACTTTTGGTTTGTTCCTTATACCTCCAGGTCGGCTGCAAAAAGAAAGATATCATTAAGGTAGATCAAGACTGGGTCTCCGAATCCATTCCCGGCAGCCGGATTTCGGCGGCCTACATGAACCTCGTCAATACTTCCGAAGCAGACGATACCTTGCTCTCTGCAGATACGGATGCCTTTGAAACGGTTGAGTTTCACAACCTGATCGAAGATGACGGGGTAACGAGAATGGAATTCATGGAGTCTGTGGCCATCCCGGCAGGGCAGTCTGTCCAGTTTACGCCCGGTGGCATGCATATCATGTTGATCAATCGTAAAAAAGAATTAAAGAGCGGCGACTACATAGAATTAAACCTGCATTTTGAGAATGCGGGTCTTGTTACACGAAAGAGTCCCGTAAAAAGTATGGAAGAACAGGTAAAATAAAATGAAAAAAACACTGCAAATTTGTATCATGGGAATCTTTATCATAACCGGGGCATGGTCCTGCAAAACCGAGTCTCCCAAACTCGAGATACTCGACACACTGGGCGGCGACTTTACCCTGACCGATCAAAACGGAAAAGCCTTTAACCTCAAGGATGTTCGAGGCAAGGCGGTTCTTCTGTTCTTTGGCTATACAAGTTGCCCGGATGTCTGCCCCCTGACCCTGGCCAAGTTTAACGCAGCCTATAAAAAGCTGGGTGGTTCGGCCGACCAGGTCAAGACCATTTTTATCTCGGTTGACCCGCAAAGGGACAAGCCCGAAAAACTCAAGCAATACCTGAGTTATTTTAAATACGAGCCGATCGGTTTGACCGGAACCCCGGAGGAGCTGACCAAGGTGGCCCAGTTGTTTAAGGTCCTGTTTGTGAAAAGACTTACCGGGACCAGTAGCGGGTATCTTTTTGACCACTCCACGGCAACATTTTTAATTGACAAGCAGGGCAGGGTGCGACATCTTTTTGGGCAAAATGACAGGCCCGATACGATCGCCACCGTTATCAGTGTTCTTTTAAAAGCGGGTTAGGTAAAGTCGGCCCGGATACCCTGATAAGGATCACGGCCTCCAGGCCAGGACGTTAGTCGGGAAGTTTTGCGTAATCGTCATTGACGGTACAACTAAATATTAATATAGTGCTATATTCAAATGAATACTGAGCAACTTGCCCCCAAAAATGTAAACGATGCCGTGAAAGGTTTGAAAGCCCTGGCTCACCCGGCGCGGCTGACAATTCTCTGCTTTTTGCAAGGTAAGGAAGCTACGGTAAACGAAATCGTGGATCTTACCGGAATGTCGCAATCGGCAGTATCGCAGCACCTGGCAAAGATGAAGGCCTTTGGCGTTCTGAAAGACCGCCGGGACGGCAATCGCGTCTTTTATGCCTTGACCGACGACAGCTTTGCCAACCTGGTCGACGCGCTTTGTTCCATATACAATAGGTAGTTTCCCGGTTTCTCCCAGGGAAGGCGGCATGATTTTCAACATACCTTCTTCGACTTCCCCAGATTTTACCTCTCTCATTTATGAAGCCGTCAGGATACTCGACACAGGCGGCGTAATCGCGATGCCGTCCGATACGATCTATGGCGTGTTTTGCCGCTACAATGCGGCCAATATAAAAAGGCTTCACGAAATTAAAAAAAGGCCGCTGGACAAGCCCTTTCTCCTGGTCTTTCCCGAAGCCTATCCCCTGGATGAATTTGTAAACACCGCGGCCATTGACGCCGAAATGACCCGGGAAATCGAAAGTTTGTGGCCGGGCAAAAACACGATCATTTTACCGAAAAAGAAAAACCTGGAATACCCACCGGGCGATACCATCGCGATTCGAAAACCTTCGAGAGAGGCAAGTATATTTTTTTACGAGACCCTGAATCGCCTGAACAAACCCCTGCTGGCGCCCTCGTTAAATTTTCATGGCGATCAGCCGTTGCATAAGATAGAAGATATGCAGCGGGCTTTTTCGGGTATCGTCGACGCCATTTTTTTTAACCCGGAATTTGTACCCGGCGAGGCCTCCCGGATCTGGGATCTGACCCGCAAACCCTTTGTCAGGTTGAGGTAGGGGAGAAATAAATCTACGTTGATGACTGGGGAAGACGGTCGCTTCGGAGTCCGGTTTTTAAGAAAGGCCTTCTTTGGTCGCTTTGCCCGGCGCCTTGCTTTTGGGGAAGACCCACTTTTGATCTTTGTAGACGCGTTTCATGAGGTCGAGACCGTGGTCGTATAAACGGGCGCTGTAGTAGTACATACCGCGTTTAAAGCCGTTATCGGCCCTGGTAAATTCGTTTCGGCTGACGACAAAACGGTTGTAGTTTTTGTCGCGGCTGAGGTTTTTTCTAACGTCTTCCGACTCGATGATCTTTTGAGAGAAGTCGTCGACGACGGCCTCGCTGAGATTTGCCAGGTCGATCGATATGTCTTTCAACACGTCGTTTGTGGTCCGGTACGATTTATACAGTTTCTCGTAGTTGTCTTTTTTTTCTTCGGCACTAGAGTGCTCGTAAAGAACCTTGCCTTTGATCCACTCTTCGCTGATATTTTGAAAGTATTCTCTTTTGGCCGGCATGAATTCGTACTTTTCATAGATATACGAAATGATTTTGAGGTTCCGGTCTCCCTTCGTGGCGATGTCGGCAAAGGAGGGGGCGGCAAATATCAGACCCGGGAAGACAATGGGGATTAAGGCCAGGACACCGGCAAGAATTATTAATTTTCTGACGTGTTTACTTCTGAGGCCTGGCACATTCATCGGTTTAATTCCCCGTATTGTTGGTCCTGTCTGGTTTGGCGTCACCGGTTGTATCTTGCGTATTCGTCTTGCCGGGGGAGTTTGCAAATCCCTTGACGGTGGCATTGATGGTGTCGCCGATTTCGTTTAAGACAGATTTTTTATTTTCATGTATTCTGCTGTAGTTGTCGTTGTGGTGCAGTAAAAACGGAAAGTCGCTTGGCAGGCTTTTCTGGTTGAGATTGTTGATGAGCTCGTTTTTGATTTTTTCATAGTCGCTGATTTCTTTTTCCGGTTTTATGCGCTGTTGGGCCGCCAGGGCTTCGGCGAAGGTCTGCGATTTGTAATCGCTTTTGTCGATCAGGGGGATCGTACTTTCGATCAGGGCCAGAATCGCGTATCGCTTGGCGCGTATAATGAAATCGATGGCGCTCATGTAGAACTTGATTTTCTGGGCCAGCATGATCTTGTTTATTCCGAATCCCAGTTTTTTCTGGTATTCCCCTTTGGCCTTTTCTTCATAACCGCTTCTGAGAAAATATTCCGCTTTTTTGTCCTTTGACAGCAGAATAATCGGGCCGCTCATCTTCAGCATCTGCGCGGCGTCTACCTCGTAGCGGTTTGTCAGGATGTCATAATAAAGTGTTCGCAGCCGCTTTTGACTGTCGACAATTTTTTCGACGGTTTTCTTGTAGTCGCCGCTGAGATATAAAGTGTTGGCCTCGAAGTCGAGCATAACGGCTTCTTTATAAAGGGCAAAGTATTCTTCGGTATAAAAGTTCGTCAGGTGGGGGTTTATGTAATCGATGAAAAATTTATTCTCGTCAATGGCATTTTTTGCAAACGACGCGGTGATCGAAACCGCGTGGGCGTTTTGAAAGAACGCGAGGGTCAACAGGGCGCTTAAAAATGCTTTTTTCATAATTAATTTCAGGCGTAGCACTTTTATTATCGTACAAAAATAAGAAAAGTAAAGTTTTATTTTATGATCTGGATTGCCAAAAAAATGGGTGTGCGTAAGGAAGTATGGTTACGCTGCCCACGCAAAATTCTCCCAGTTGCCGGAGAGGTACTGGGTGCGTAAAAATGCTATCGCATTGGCCCCTTCGATACTCCACTTCATGCCAGCTTTTT
>Ga0224510_10000290_pt1 | contig 41653 bp, 35 predicted proteins | sample SF_May12_sed_USG_FD_170161 | JGI IMG/M metagenome (GOLD analysis project Ga0224510, IMG submission 170161) | Sediment microbial communities from San Francisco Bay, California, United States - SF_May12_sed_USGS_4_1 | ecosystem: Environmental > Aquatic > Marine > Sediment | place: USA: California... | reverse complement strand
TATCCACACCCAACATAAATACATTTTGCAGCCTAACCAAGTCTTCTGACAGATCACTGATTGATTCTCGCTTTATTTTTTCTGTTTCTATATTCAATGAAAAAATGAATGTAACCCAACTGGCAAGCAGGGTAACAATGATCAATGCCAGCGGGATTAGAATGGAAATTCGCTGACGCATTACCCCTCCCCTCGACACATACGACCGAGCTGATTATCACCAAACATCAGGAGAATCAAAAAATTCATCACCCAAGCTCCACTCACCTAATCTCTGCCAACAAAAAAAACACACTTCTACTAATCATTTTTTGCACGGAATGGATGTATCCAGAATTTTATAGCGGCAGATACCACCACCCGGCTTCGACACAAATTTTATTTTGTACATTTATTTACAAAAATTTGACCTGATAAAATTTGGCCACAAAAAAAGGGCGCACACTGTGCGCCCTCGAAATTGCAATAAGCCTTTTTAACTAAGGATTAAGATCCATCAGTGCTGTATTATTCAGCGTGACTGCTTTACCATCTTTGCTGATGAATTCAGCCATTAACGATTGCATTTCCGCATACACCGCCGCAGAATCTGCATTGGCTTGATCATTCGCATCCGTTGGCGTTAACACCGAACCATGATGACCCTTGCCGAACTTCACCAGTTTTGTCAAATTCACGCCCGTATCTGTCACCGACGCTGTTGTCGCACTTAACCCCATCAATCCGGCCAACGGTTTGGTACCTGACAGCGGCGCATCTGCCACTTCATTGGGAATTACCGCATCGCCCAGCACTTCAAACATCAACACGCCACGTCCGGCGCTAACATCTGCGGCGACATTAATCGGATCAGAGCTATCCAGCACCGTTTGCGCTGCAATCATAAATGCGTCGTATTCTGCAGTTCCGGATTTCAAACCCGCCACACTCTCCAGACCAGCGCGAATTTCTGGACCAAATCGTGGCGATCCATCCAGCATTTTCAGAATACCGCCACCGGGCATAGCCAGCACGGCATCGCGTACCCGACTGTCATAGCGCAGGAACATTGAGCCAACAATGCCGCCCAGTGAGTGCCCCACAAAATAAATTTTGCTGGTATCAAAGTCACCGCCGACCACATTGTCATAGCTCATGTCAGTCAACGACGATGTCAGCGCAAACAAGTCCGCCACCGCCTGACGAGTATTGTCACGTGCGGTCAACAGCGAGGTAAAGTTGATATAGTGCCGGCCGGAACTGTCAACCACACCATCCGCCCCCGACGCAGCAATGCTGCCATCGGCATTTTGACTCACTAGATCCAACGCAAAATTTCGCTCAGCCGCCCCCTTGGTCAACAGCAGACCAACACCCGCATCCGTGCTCAAAATACCGTGCAACGGCAAATCAATCGCCACCACTGCAAAACCATCCAGTGCTAATTTATTGGCCACCGCCAGCATGTCAGCATGTCAGCACGTGAACGAGTAATGCCGTGCTGGAATATCACCACCGGCCAACCAGCCCCAGGTTTGGCGGTTTTGGGTACCGACAACAACAGCGGAATGGTTTGCGTAGTGGACTTGGGCACCACCGGATTCGCCCAATAAACTTCGCGTCCATCTGCGCTCTGCCAATGACCTGTGAGTGGTCCAATATGTGTTGGGGTAATTTCAGCATCCAGGTAATACGGAATGCTCAACGTCCCTTCATACACATTGGCTCCAGGAACCATGTCCGCCAACTCAGCAATCGCCGTTGAGGTAACCGAACTCACCGGTGTTGCGCTCACCGCCGCACTGTACACCGCATTCATCACGTCGGTAATGGATTGAGTGGTGAACGACCAGCTAAGCACAATGTCTGCCGCCAACAAGTCGGGAGTGCTCGTCACATCATTGGTCACGGTATATCCCTCAACCGCCGACTCTGCGAAATTGGTCAACTGCCGAACCGCTTCAAATTTTTGCGCGCTGATATCATCCAGTGCGGCCACCGTACTGTGGGTGCCATCAAACAGCGGCGAGGTACGCTTGGCCAATGCATAAGCAATCGAAGGTTTGGCCGCATCACCATTGCGTCCCATTAAGCCCTTGCTCACCGTCACCAGATACGACGTTTTGGGTTTCAACGGTTTCATCGGCACAATCGCCAGCGTTTTGTCTTTGGCTACCGTGGCAAATTCATCGTCCAGGAGCAGCTCACGATTTATTGCCACCACCGCACCACCGACGCCACTGAGCGTGACTTCAAACACGCGCACACTGCCAATCACACTCGCCGCATCAATGGTCGAATTGAACGTCGTTGTGATCGGCGCGGTGGTGGAAAATCCGTCCAGCGCGCTCAATGCTGCCTTTACGCTGGCATCATCATCCGTCGCTTTGTACGGCACGTTGACCGTGCCATCGGCCGCTTGCGCTACACTGCCATCGCTGCCACTTACTGCGGCAAACAACAAATTATTGGGAAACGGAATCACGCTATTGGCAGGATCAAACTCGGCAATAAACATCGAATCCGGATTCGAATCAGTGGCCAAGCGATCCTGCAAATGAGTACTACGAGAATCATCCCAACAGCCGCTGACCAGCAGCGTCAACAATGATACAGATAAAATAAGAAATTTGTTTTTCATCGTTAGAAGTTCCATGTGGCCTGGGCACTGACAATGTGTACATCGGTTTCAAAACTACCGCGAGCACGATGCGGCGTTGCCTGACTGACGAGCGCGTTATCCACCTTGCCGGTTGGCGCGGTGATATAGCCGTAGGCGAAATCCAGCCAGAAATCCGGCGAGAGATTGTAACGTCCACCGGCACTTAGCCAGTAAAAATCATTGGTTGGAATCCGCACCGTCCGATACTGATCCTGCTTCAGCGGAGTTTTGTCATACGCCGCCCCCACGCGCAATTGCAGATCATCCGCCAATCGGTAGCGTGCACCCAATGCATAACGCCAACTGTCGGCCCATTGGTGATATGTCACCGTATCTTCTTGCTCACTGTCATAGCTGATGCGTAGCTCCTGAAATGACGACCAGCGTGTGACGGTCACATCCGCCATCACCGCCAGACTCGGATTTACCGGTACAAACCACGATGCCGACAAACTGGCCGGCATGGTCACCTCGGAATGCGCGCCGGTATCCACCAGTTGCGTGCCACCAGCAGTCATAAATTGCGCATTGGCGGGAATGCTGAAATCGGCCTTGCCATCCACCGACTGTTTCACCGAGGAACGATATGCCAGCGAAAAACGCCGCCCTTCATGCTCCATCAACACGCCGGCATTCCAGCCATAGCCCCAGTTGTCTCCGGTGACTACGGCATAACCATCGTCTTGCATGGGCTGCAGACCGGCGCTATTACAGGTGGTTAAATCAAACGCGGCCACACACAAACTGCCCAAATCGATAGCGCTGGTTAATTTCACGTCAACGTACTGCATATTCACGCCAGCCCCCACGGACACCGAGGGACTTAGCTGAAATGAAAACGCGGGATTGACGTTTACCGCACGCATGGACGAATGCACGCCATGATAACGTCCGACCCAGTCATCATCGTATTCGGATGTCGAACCAAACGGCACGTTCACTCCCAGACCGGCGCGCATCCGTTCGCCCAGAGGCAACAGCAGATAGGCATTAGGCACCAGGGAATTGATGCCAGCGTCGCCATCGTTGCCGCCAATCGGACCAATGGCATTGGGGCCGATGTAGGCCGTCGAATTGTCATTACTGAAATCACTGCTCGGCACAATCAAATGCCCCGCCGCCACCAACTGTTTTTTCTGCAACACGGTCATGCTGGCGGGATTAAAAAACATCGTACTGGCATCCTCCGCCGCCGCACCGCCACTGGCAAACGAGCTACCCATGCCAGAGGCGGATTGCTCGCTCAAACCAAAGCCCCCCGCCAGCACCGGTAAACTGCATGTCTGCAGACAGATCCCCAACCACCAATAGCCCCGTTTATCAATGACCACTCTTTCCTCCTTAAACACAGTGATGACGCCAATTCATAGAAACAAGACTAGCGCTACTGAATGAACAACACCAGCGCCTTTCAGTTGAGAAAAACACCGGGCAAGGTATGATTAGCAACTCACGCCTTGTGGGCACGACATTTTCTCAAGCAAAGGTTGAAACAATGCAGAATCAAGACTGGGCCCTAGTTTGCCATTCCAACTACGGTTCCAAGGGAACCATCGCCGTAGTCCGCCCCGACAAAAACGGTTTTAGTGTTGCACAACTGCCCATGACGCAAGCCACTGGCAAAACGCCCGCTGCCCGTCCCTATTTTTTCGGCATCAACGGTGACGGTCAAGCCATCAGCATGGACCCGCAGAGCAAAACCGTCGTCCAAAGCAACGAATTACCTGCCGATGTATTTCCTGCCTACGCCTACCTTGACCCTGCGCACAATCGCATCTGGTTTGTCTATGACGGCGACGAAGACACCGGCAATGACCCGGTAAACTGTCCGAACGGTGGCTCCAGCGTTACTGTCGTCAATCGCAAAACCGGCAAAGTTCTGAAAACCCTGTGCGTTGGTCGCGGTCATCACATGACGGCGTTTAGCGCACCCAGCGCACAACATCCAGATGTTCCCAAGCTCGCTTTCGTTTCCGATCTGTTAGACGGCACCATGTGCATCGTTGGCAACGATGAAAGCAATCCAGATCAATTCCTGAAAATTCTGAAAGTCATCAACCTGTGCGAACCAGAAAAAGAAAACGGTGGCCAGGATTGCGTTCCCAACAATGCTTTCCCGCACGGCATTTTATACGCCACATCGCAAGGTAAAATTTTCAGTCTCAATAACGGCTACGGCACCATCGTCGTCATTGATCCACGTACGCTGGAAATTGAAAATCGTTACCAACTCAAACACTGCAGCAATTTGCTGGGCTCCGCTGAAGGCCGGTTTTTGGTCGGCAAGGGCGCTGATCGCAAATCCAACCCCGATCACGTGATTGGCAAACTGACTGTACTGGATGCCAGCAGCGGTGACACCGTCGCCCATTTGGATCTGCAGGATTTTTATCCCAGCGTCTATCGTTTCAGCCTTGATGGTAAAAAACTGTATTTAACCTCGGCCAGCACCGGCAAAGGTACGCAATTTAACAACCTGCAAAACACCAGCGTCCAGGTTTACGACACCAGCAAACTGCCGGCGATTCAATTACAAAAAACACTGCAAGTCGGCAAAGCCAGTTGTGGTCGTCGCCCTATCGCCTTTGCCCACCAGGGAACGCAAATCAGCCATGTTTTCATTCCCAACCCAACAGACGGCACGCTAAGCATTTTTGACGGCAACGATGTTCTGTTAGACACCGTCACCATTGGTGAACCCAACTGCGAAGAAGTGCTATTTTCATTCTGGGGTGACAACATCTACGGTGCCTGATATCACGCCGCATTTTGTTTTTGCGGCAACCAGTGCGCCAGTTTATCCTGCAAGTTTTTTTCGCGCAGCGGCTTGGTGAGATAATCATCCATGCCGGCTGCGCGACATTTTTCCTCGTCACCCTGCATCGCATTGGCAGTTAATGCGACGATAGGCACATGCCCACCTTTCGCCTGCTCCAGCTCACGAATTTTTCCGGTGGCCGTATAGCCGTCCATTTCGGGCATTTGGCAATCCATAAAAATCAGATCAACACCGCCATTCTCCCAGGCTTTGACCGCTTCCACACCATTGCCAACCATCTGCGCTTCAAACCCCGATTTTTTCAGCATGGCCGAAATAACCTTTTGGTTAATGCTATTGTCTTCAGCGACCAAAATTCGCTCGACTCGCACAACCTGTTTTGCCGAGCCTGCGGCCAGATCAAATATTTTGTCTGCCACATCTTGACTCGAGGTTTGCCCCCGCACCATTGAACACAATAATTCATACAACTGACGCTTGCGAACCGGTTTATTCAGACAATGGACAATATTGAGCGCATGGTACTCATCATCCTTGCGGCCAAAAAACATCGAACTGAGCAAAGCGAGCTGCGGTTGCACGATGGGCAAATCCCGAATCTTTTGCGCCAACTGCATGCCATTACATTCAGGCATTGCCATGTCCAGCAGCACAACCTGGAAATCCTGTTTGCCATCATGTGCCTGAGAAAGCTGTTGCAGCGCCTGCGCATGACCTTCAACGGGAACAACCTCCATCGACCATGCCGCCAGGGTTCGCTTAAATATCTCGCGATTGGTTTGATTGTCATCCACCACCAACACCCGCACGCCACGCAACGAAGCCACATCATATTCAGAACTGCGTGTACTCTCGACACTGCTTTCGCCCAACTCCAGCGTAAACCAGAAAACACTTCCTTTGTTCACTTCCGAGTCAACTCCAATCTCGCCATCCATTAGCTGGACCAACTGACGACTGATGGTCAATCCCAAGCCAGTGCCTCCAAAATTTCTCGTCGTGCTACCATCGGCCTGCGAAAATGATTCAAATATTTTTTGCCTAGCATTTTCAGGAATGCCAATTCCAGTATCACGAACTTCGACACGCAATCGATGACCGCCAGGTAGTTGTTCAAGATAATTAATTTGCAATGTCACCTCGCCAACCGATGTGAATTTGATGGCGTTACCAATCAGATTGGTCAGCACCTGACGAAGACGGGTAGGATCACCCACCACCATAGTCGGGACATTCTCGACAACAAAACTGCTGATTTCTATACCCTTGCTATGCGCCCGCTCCGCCAGCAACTCAACAACATCCTCAGCCACAGAACGAATGTCAAAATCAATTTTTTCCAGCGTCATTTTGCCGGCTTCAATTTTTGAAAAATCGAGAATATCATTCAGCAGCGTCAGCAATGTTTCAGCCGAGTTATACGCTGTACTGGCAAAGTCCGCCTGCTCGGCACTTAGTCCGCTGTCACGCAACAAACCGAGCATGCCCAGTACGCCGTTCATCGGCGTTCGAATTTCATGACTCATATTGGCCAAAAATTCCGACTTGGAACGCGTTGCATCCTGAGCCTGGGACAGCGCAGCATCAAGCTCGGTATTTTTCGCTTCCAGTTTTGCTGTTCGATCTTCGATGATTTGTTCGAGGTTTTCGTTGAGCTTGCGCAACTGCTCCTCGGCACTAAACTGCTCGGTAATATCATGAACAACCAGGGTAATGTAATAGGGTTTCTGGTTGACGCCGATTTCAACTTCGCCCTGCTGCAATACCACCCGAATTTCACCGTCTTTCCGCACAATGCGATGCACAATTTCACAGGTACGGCCAAACACCAACGCCGCAGTGATACCATCCACCACTTGATCTCTATCCTGGGGATGAACAAATCTGACAAACTGATCCATGTCGGGCGGAAAGGCGTCTGGCGTCAATCCAAAAATGCGATACATCTCATCTGTCCAGGAGTTTTCACCCGTCACCACATTCCAGCTCCAACTGCCAATGTGGGCAATACGTTGGGCGAAACTGAGCAATTTTTCCCGGCTGCGAAGTATACGCTCCGCTGCCTTTTGTTCGCTCACATCTCGAAATGCACCAACAAATACTTCCCTTCCACCAATATTGGCGACATTCACCCCCAGACTGATATCAATCGAACGCCCATCCTTGTGCTTGGCTACCAGTTCGCGCAACCCCTGACCAACAATGCTGCCGCCACCACCGCCTTGATATCTCTGCATATATTCATCGTGGCAAACAGCAATTTCATCACCCATCAGCATGGAAATATTTTTCCCCAACAACTCATCAGGCGTGTAGCCCAATAGATACTGGATGGATTCGTTGGCCGATTCAATGATGCCTTGTGAAGAAACAGTAATAATGCCATCTACAACATTATCAATCAGCGCATTGGTCGAACTACTCGAGACATTTTGCATCAGTGGCGCTGCCACTGTCAGTACACGATAAGCCTGACCATCGACATTGCGTTGCGCTATCCCACATTCACAAATCCAGCGATATCGACCATCGTCCGCACGCATTCGGTGGATACTGCGATACACAGGCGAGCCAGCGCTCAACAACAAATCCAATTGCGATTCCACTTCCGCCCGGTCATCAGGATGAATGCGTTGCAACCAGTTTTCGTGTAAAAATTCCAAAGAAAATATATCTGCGCCAATTAATTTCAGGTAGCCCTGATTAAAGCGCTGCGTCTTTGATCCAACCCCCCAATCCCAGCCACAAGCTTGTCCATGACTTCCGAATCGGCGAGCTAGATACTCCAGATAATTTTCAGTTCCAATAATTGGAAACGGCTGTGTCATTTCCTGCCTGCAATTGTGTTAATTAGGCCGGGCAACAGCTACCCACTCCCGCTCTCACAACGTCGTCAGCAGTGACATCAGTTTGAAGTAACTTTGTGTAAATAATTACGCTGCGGCTTTTTTCCTAAAAAAACCGCGCGATTTATGTCGCGGAGTCATAAAGAATCGATACAGCAAGGGAATGACAAACAAGGTTAAAATTGTGGAAAAAGTTAAACCCCACACAATTGCAGACGCCACCGGCCCCCATACCAAAGACTCGCCACCCAAGCCCAAGGCAAGCGACATCAAACCCGCCACCGTCGTCAGCGATGTAATCAAAATCGGCACGACCCGACGACGCGCAGCATACACAATCGCATGCAATGAACTCATACCCGCCGTCATTCGTGCATTGGCCGCATCAATCATCACAATTGCGGTATTCACTGCAATCCCTGTCAGAGCCACCACACCATACAACGTGAACAAGCTCAGCGGATTTCCTGATAACGCTAAACCATAGACCACGCCGATAAACGCCAGTGGCACCGTCGCCAAAATCATAAACGGTTGCCAATAGCTGCGGAATTGCGTGCCCAAAATCAGATAAATCAAACCAATCCCAAACAGGAACAGCATCAGCATGGCATCCAGACTTTCCTGAATATCATCAAGCTCGCCGGTGGTATCCAAATTTACACCAGGATAATTCAAACGAATGGTTTCCCAGGCAGCAAACAATTGCGCATTGGCTTCTGGCGTGTCCATTTGCTCTTTGTCCAAATCTGCCTGCAAGGTGATCGCGCGGCGGAAATCATGATGGCGAATCACTTCTTTGCTCAACGAAGTTTTTGCTTCCACCAATTGTCCAAGCGAGACATAGCCACCACCGGACAACGGCAGGGTTTGACGCAACAAGTCATCGACACTATCCAGTTGCGCTTCGCTACCCTGCACCCGCACTTCCAGTTTTTCACCACGATCCTGCATGCTGGTGACCACTTCACCATCAAACATCAATCGCACATTGCGCGCCACATCCGCTGCGTGCAATCCTGCGCGTTTGATCGCATTGGTATCCAGGCGCAACACCAGCTCCGGTGAACCTTCACTGTCATCATCGCTGATATCGCGCACTGCCGGCATGGACTCCAAAACCTTGCGCAGTGCCGCCGTGGCCGATCGCAGTTGGGTGTAATCATCGCCACGCACCTTAACGTTAATCGGCTTGGATGCCGGCGGCCCACCACTGAGAATCAGGAATGAAATTCTAGCTGCACCCACGGTATTGATCACATCCGCGCGCATGGCTTCCACCATTTGCTCAACGCTGCGCATGCCAGGCTGATCTGGCTGCAGGCTAATGGTCACTTGACCAAACTGATCGCCAAAAAATGGCGCAGTTTCGGTAAACATCTGTCCAGCCACCGCGACAGATTCACGCAACTCACCTTGGTGTAAATGCGCTCTGGCTTTTGATTCGACTTCCGCCACCACGCGCAAGGTTTCGGACAATGGCGTGCCTGAAGGCATTTCGACATTGACATAAAATACCCGCAGCGGATCAAATGCAAAGAATTTGGTTTTTACCCAGCCAGCCGCCAACATCGCAACAGCCCCCAGCACAACCAACACAAATATCACCGCAAATTTTCGCGGATTGCGAAATACCCAAATCAACCCACGACTGTAATTCAGCCGAACGCGATGAGTGAAATATTCGCGACGCTGCTGCATTCTGCTCTTGTTGTCAAAATTCACGTTCGCCGCTGCAATGTGTACCGGCAACATCCAGTAGGCTTCCAGCAAACTCACCAACAGCGCCACCGTTACCACAAACGGAATGACAAACATGAAATCGCCGACAATGCCTGGCAACAGCATCAGCGGCAAAAAAGCCGCAATCGTTGTCAGCACCGATGCAGTTACTGGTTTGAACACTTCAGCCAAGGATTCAATCGCCGCCTGCATCGCACGCGTTCCTCGCTGCAGACGATAGTAAATGGCCTCGACCACCACCACCGCGTCATCCACCAGCATCCCCAGCACAATCACCACGCCCAGCAGAACCGATTGATTCAGCGTCTGACCACTGACCGACAACAGCCAAAACGTTCCTGCCAACGTAAACGGAATGCCTATGCCAACAAAAAACGCGATGCGTGTCCCCAAAAACACCCATGTCACAAGCGCAACCAACAACAAACCCACAATCGCGTTATTTTGCATGACGCTGATCGCATTGCGTGTTGAGTAGGTCTGATCATCCAGCAGTAAAATTTCAATACCAAGTTTTCCCAGCACCTGATTTTGGCTGGCGATGTATTGGTTGACGCGCTCCATCAACTGCAGCGTGTTGTTATACGGTTTTTTGGTAACGGCCAATAGCACTGAAGGTTGGCCATGGTTATATACCAGTTGCTCTGCCTGCTTGCGCGCACGCGTCACATCCGCCACATGACGAATCGGCACTTCGCCACGCGCCGTCATAATATTCAAACTTTCCAAATAACCCGGAGCGGCATCCGTTCCCACCATGCGCACCAGCCAATCCTGACTACCCAGTTGTACTTTACCGGCGGACACATCGCGGAAATAGGCGCTGACCGTATCGGCCAACTGCGAAGGCGATACGCCGTAAGCCTGAAGTTTTTGTGGATCGTATTCGATGCGCAGCTCAGGACCGTGCAAACCCGCAGGCGTGACGCCGTCCACGCCCTTGATGCGTTCCAAATCTTCTTTTACCGCCAACGCAGTCTGACGCAGCACTTCATCATCGGCATGGCCGCGCACCACCAGCATCGCCGTTGGAAACGAATTGGCGGAGGTAATTTCCAGCACCATCGGATCATTGGCTGCCTGGGGCAACTCGGCATTGGCCTTGGATTGCACTTCGCGACGCAAATCATTCATGCGCTTGTCGAATTTTTCTGCCGAAATATCTTCAAAGCGCGCAGAAATATTGGAAATTCCCTGACGGGTAAAACTGGAGACGAACTTGACATCATCCACCTGGGCGATGGCGTCTTCGAGCGGATTAGTGACCAGTTTTTCCACGTCTTCAGCGGAGGCACCGGGCAAGGTAGTGATTACGCTAATCCAGTTAAAATTAATTTCCGGATCTTGCGCACGCGGCAACTGCATAAAACTCAACGTACCGACCAGCAACACCACCACAAAGGTGACGTTGGCCAACACATGATTTTCTAAAAATCGCTGCAGCATGATGAATTACTGCACGCTGACGGCAGAGCCATGCTGCAACAACAGCCTTCCCTGCGTAACAATCCGCGCATCGGCTGGCAAGGAGGATTTCACCGGACGCCCTTCGCGCGCACCGGGATGTTCGACAAACACGGCACGATTTTGCTGAATCACAAACACGCCCAGCTTGCCGTCACGACGCACCAGCATATCCGCCGGCAAATGCACCTGGGAAACACGCCAAATCAAATTCCCCGCCACACCGGGCAAAGCACGTTCGCCGCTAAACACAAACCGCGCTTCGCGGCTGCGCTCGACCGGATCAAATGCCTGGGTTAATGCGCGCAAACGCAGTGGGTAGCGTTTGCCTTGGGCAGAAAAATAAAATTGATCGGCGGATGATATTTGTTCAGCATCAGCGGCCTGCAACTTGGCAGAGACTTCAATCCGCGCACTATCCACCAGTTCAAACAATGGATTGCCGGGCATCGCCAACTCACCCAGTTTGGCAGCACGAGAGGTGATGACAGCTTTGAAGGGGGCTTTGATAACGCAGCGCTGCAAATCCAGCTTGGCCAGTTCGACTGCGGCCTGGGCACCGAGACGATCTGCGCGCAGCGCCTTTAACTCGCTCTGCCGCTGTCGCAAATTTTGCTGCGACACCGCATCGCTTTGCGAAAGAATGTGGGTACGTTCCAAATCTGATTCGGCCAATTCGATGCGCGCATCCAGCGAGGCCAAAACGGCTTCTGCGCGCTGCAGGGCAAACCGATAATTGGCATCATCGAACCGCAACAACACATCACCGACCTGCACCGAATCACCAACATCGGCTTCGAGCTTGTTGACCACCGCGCCCACCTGGGCGCTGATGACAGAGCGGTTTAGACTGAGACTATTGGCTGCAACCGAAATTTCGGGGTAAACCCCCAGAGTAGAAATATTGCTGACGTTAACCGGCTGAGGGGCCGCCGCAAAGGACGTCGCCGTAAAAAATAGCAGCGCACAACATGCCAACCGAACTCCTTTTGGCATAGGAAAAGCCTCTCATCGATTATCCACCCAGGCCCAATTCTGCCAGTTTTCCGTTGGATTTAACATCGACTTTTCCCTGAGAATTATACGACCCCAACATGCCAATGGTTCGTCCCAGCGACGATCCCACACCCTCACGGGCCGACAATTGAGCATCAAAACTGTACGCGCCATCGGGCTGTATCAACAACTGACCGCGCAACTCCAATGGACCACCTTTGTCACCCAGTGAAGCGCGCACACCGGCATCAACGGTTTCCACATCAATGGACAATTCACCCAAGTCCAGCTTCAGTGGGAACTGCATCCCGGCATGTGACCAAACCAATGTGCCCTCGGCACTCTGCAAACGCCCGTCACTCAGATCCAGGTGATCCATGTCCAACTTAAATTGGCCGTCGAGTTTTACCGCGGGCACTTGCGCCAGGGTCATCACTTCATTCGCACTTATCCGACCGCTGATATCATCCAGACTGATGCTACCGGTCAAACTGCGGTTGACGGTGGCGTGAATGCGCATGTTGTCGTTACCAACACTGACCGTCGCGCTGAGCTGGCCAATCAACAACGCCAGCGGATGCACATCCCATTCGACATTTTCGAACGCACGCCCCTGGTATTCCACCCGCTGCGCTGAGCCATCCCACAGCCCGCCTTCCAAACCGTAAATGCGAATGTTTTGCTGCTCAATCACATCTTTTGCCAGTGGATAAATCAGACTGATCGGTGTTTGTTGCAGCAGAAAAAAGCCATAGGCAAGTCCACCCAGCAACACATAACGACGCCAGGGACGCCAATTCAACTTCAGCGAAGACTTGAGTGCAATCATCATGAAGATGCTCCGCTAAACTCAAAGCGCGCATTCACAAAGCCGGTACCGCCTTCCATGCGATCAATCACCACCGAGGTTATTTGCACGCCATAGTTTCGCTGCAATTGATTCAGCCAGTGAATCAGTTCATCAAACGACGCCTGTTCCATCCACACCCGCACCCGATCGGAACCATCCGGTTCAACCCGCTTCATCGAATTGCCCAGACTGCTATTTTTAGCCGTGCTATCGATCAGGCCCAACAGTGAACCATTAAAACGTTGCGGGCCACTGCCGCGCAGAGCCTTCGCCTCTGCGGCACTCTGCCGCATCCAGCCAACCAGTTCCTGCTGTTGTTCGATGGAGTGTTTTAGCCGATTGGACTCGTTGAATACCGGCTCCCACAACAACAGATAAATCATCGTCAGCAACACCAACACGGCAGCGGCGATCAGACCCAAGCGCTCGCGAGGACGCAGCTGCGCCCAATACGCCACGAATTGTTGCATGTAGGTATTGATCATGACGTCGCCCCCTGTTTGATCTGAATACGTCCCTGGACCTTGTTGTCCTTGGCGGCGGCCGATTGAATCTCGACTTCCAGATGGGCGTTAGCTACCAGCGATTGCTTGAGTTGATCCAACGACTGCAGGCTAGGTGCTTCCAGTTCAATGTCCAGCACGCCACTCTTGTAGCGCAGGCTGCGCATGATGACGCCGGTATTGGCGGAAAACGAAGGACCGACAGCCAGCATCAAATCCAAAAATGATTGTCCGCCCCCTTGCCCGCCGGCACGCAGCTCTTTGAGCTTTTGCTCCATCTGCTGACGGGGATTGGGCACTTTGCGCGCATCAGGAAAGGCATCTTTGTAAATCGATACCACCTGCTCTTTAAGTTCGTCGTTCTGCGTGCTCAGTTCCGAGTTTTCAACCACGGTCACGCCCAGGTTCAGCAAAAACGCGATACCACCGACCACGGCAGCAAAACGCCAAGGCCGCCAGATTTTGCCCCATTGCTCGCGCCGGCTGTAATCACCCTGCTGCAGATTCAATAATTTTTCGGCCAAATCTCCCGATTTGAGCAGAGACAGCCAACCGTTTTCCAGCGACTGATGTTCAAACACCAAACCCGGCCATTCGATCACCTGCTCGGCCCAGACATCAATCGCTTCAATGCCGGCTTTTTCTGCTTCCGGCACCATCAGACCCAGGTAAAGATCGCGGTTGGCCGCATCAAACACATAGCCCTGCTGCTCGCCCGTGCGCAGCATAAACCGCTCGCCATCCTGCACCAGCACCCAACGATTTTCCCGCAGCGGCAGCGCCAGCACATCAGGCATCAGCACATCAGCCATCAAACCCGCGTCGCGCAGCCGCGCCTGCCACACGTCCATACAGCGACGCGAACACGCAGCCACATTGAGCATGCCGTCCGCGTCGCGCTCACCTGCGGCAAAATGCACGTCGTCCACATCGCCCACCACCTGCTCTTCCAGGGTGTAAGGCAATGCCTTGAGCATTTTTTGTCGATTGGTGGCCGGCAGACTGACCCGTGTCAGCACAACTTCCTCACCGGGCACCAACACAATCACCTGCGCACCCAAGGATTGGCGCACGGCTTCTTCCATACTGCCGCTTTGCAACAGCGGCTGCACTTTGTCCCCCAGCCTGATCCAGCGCACTGGCTGATCTGGACCTAACAGTTGAACGATAAACTGACTACGCATATTAGATTCCGTCTGTGCCCATAGACCGCGATAACGCCACCAGGCGATTGGCATTCGCCTTGGCGTCTCGATACAGCAAGCTGTTTAGTACCGTGGTGGTTTTGCCCAACTGCGCATGCGTGGTCACCAGATAATAGTGACTCTTCACATCCCACCCTGTGGCGTAATCTTTTTCAAACGCCTTTTGTCCCTTGTCATCGTTTTTCTTTTTCAGGTCTTCCAGTATATCGGTAATCGCCTGATGACCGGTAAATTCGCCCGTATCCTTGAAGGGAGCCACTGCCGGATCGCCGCGATGAGCCACCAGGGCATCAACCGCTGCATCAGTGAAGTAACTGGACATGGCCTTGATAACCTTTTTATCGGCGGTGTTTATGTTAATGGTTGTATCGGTCTGTGGCAAAGCTGCAACGTAACGCAACAACCCCGGCTCAAACTGGTCGTTGATGGTCTTGCCGTACAGCAGCTCGCGATCAAACCCCATCACCATGTTCAATTCACTGGCACTGGTCATCAACCGGTTAGCCGCGCGGTACTGGACGTCCGCCAACGACATGTAATCTCCGTCTTCCGCTCCGCCCATGGTGGCCTGCGAATCGGTATCCAGCCAATCCACCACCGCATTGGCCAAATCATCGGCAGAAACCCCGGAAAACTGCAGTTGTTGCATCACGTTGTCCAACAAACGCACAAAGCGCTCTCGCTGATCTGGATTAAGCACCCACTCACCGCTGCCGCCTGGCTTCACCAAACTATTGAGATTAAACCTGCCTTCCAGATCCGACAATTGTCCATTGACCATCGCGCCCTCCTGCTCAAACACGTAGGGCTTGTACATTTCGCCATCGGGATCGTCATAGGCATTGTTCTGGATGTACAACCCCAGCAGCTCCAGTGCGGTAGTTTCCACCGCCAAGCCGTACAGGTAGGTTTGATCGGCCGCCATCATGTTGCCGGTGCGCGCCACATCCACGTATTGGCGCGACATCAAACTGACCGCAATCACCGTCGCCATGGCAGTAATCAACAGCGCGGTGACCAACGCGACGCCTTGTTGCCGTTTTAACGAATGATGAGTCATCATGGCTTGCTCGCAGGGACACGGAACAGACGACGGATTTTGCCCAAATCCTTGAATTCCAGCTCGACCTCCACCGCCAGTGGCAAACGCGGCGCCGGCTGCAAAGTACCGGCAGAAGACACCGGCCAGCTATCCGTCCAACTGCCCACACCGGAAAGATAGCGAATGTTCACATTCTCCACGTTATCGACCAGTGGCCGGGCAATCGGGTCTGTTTCGTTCGCTCGGTCTAAGGTTACCCAACTGACCCGTGACAATACGCCCTCGTCAAACTGGTAGCCCACCCGCTGCATTTGGCTGCGCGGCCCGCCCAGGGGATTGCGCCAACCGGCACGGGTAAACTCCATCCGTCGCTGACCATAGGGCACGCCGACCAGTGCCTCTTGCGGCATGCCAAAGCCGTCGCGAATGCTGCGATCGATGATTTGTTCGATATCGCGTTCCATAAACATCATCGCAGTCTGCACACTGCTCAACCGCTTGGCCCGCTCTTCGGTGCCACCCTTGCTGTCGAGCACAATTTTCAAACCGCTGTAAGCCATCACTGACATGATGGAAAACACCGCCAAGGAGATGATCAATTCCAACAAGGTAAAGCCGCGCTGGCCAGCGGTCGAACGTCGCATCACGATTTACCCGCAATCGCCGTCAAACGCACCAGCGGCTGTTTGTCCTTGCGGTCACGGCGGACTTCAACCACGATCTGGTGCATGTTGGCCGACAGCGGCGATTCCGTGGTGATCATTTTCCACTGCCACTCGTGATTGCCCAGCTCTTGCTTGCCCTCGTCGGTGCCAGTGGACGGAAACTTGCGCAACACCTGCACTTCGGTAATCACGTTCATCGCCACCCAATGAGCAAAGGTTTTATCGCGCATGTAGCTGACGTTATCCGTGGCACGCGCCACGCTGGTGATAATCGCCCCCAGCGCAATGGCCAGAATTGCCACGGCGATCAGCACCTCAACCAGGGTAAAGCCCTGCTGACGACCGCTCACAACTCCACCTTCCCGACGTAATTCACCATCCCGCTGTATTCACCCTGCAGGCGATAACCAACTTTTTGTTCGTCCACCACGTCCAGCACAAACGGCGTCATCTCGCCACTGGACAACATGAACACCGCCGGCGGCTGTTGACCTTCCTGTGGCGCACCGGTCAACGCCACTTCGGTGCCATCAATTTCCAGGCGTAAATGAAACTGTTCAGGTAATTCGCGCGCCCGATAGGTGGTCTCTTCCTTGCCCACTGGCTGGCGCTGCCCCTTGGGATCGATTTCCATAAACCGGTAACCGCCCTTAAACACTTCCAGCACTAGTTCGCGGGAATTGAAAATGGCTTCCTCACCCCCCAGTCTCAACAGTGCCGTCAGCCGGCGCGCTTCTTCTTCCTGTTCCTGGCTGGCGCTTTGGCCCACCGACAATGACGCAAAGCTGATGATGATGCCGATAATCAGCACCACCACCATGACTTCAATCAGGGTAAAACCGCTCTGCTTGCGCCGAACACCGGCGGCAGAAAGACAGTTATTGGTCATGAACGGCCAAATAAGGGTTAGTGCTCATCCATGTTCCAGTTGCCAATATCCGCATCGGTGCCTTCGCCGCCATCTGCGCCATCCGCGCCCAGAGTATAAATATCAATCGCGCCATGCGACCCCGGATTCATGTACTGGTAGTCGTTACCCCAAGGATCCTTGGGCAAACGGTCAATGTAGCCGCCGTCTTTCCAATTGCGTGGCTCAGGGCTGCCGGAAGGCTTGCTCGCCAAAGCCTCCAGACCCTGATCGGTGCTGGGATATTGAAAGTTGTCCAATTTGTACAAATTCAGCGCGCCTTCCAGCGTGCGAATGTCTTGCTTGGCCTTGGTCGCACGCGCGGCATCGGGACGATCCATGATACGAGGCACCACCACGGCCGCCAAAATACCGAGAATCACGATGACCACCATTACTTCGATCAGGGTAAAACCTGCAGCACGAGAATATTTTTTTGAACTCATGGTATGGAAAACCTTCAAATGTAGATGCGTGGGAATAGTCAGGCAAAATGTGTTCCGCGAAACACCCGCCGACCCATGTGCCAATAATAACAAAGATCGCTTACCAAGAAATGTCGGCATCTGCCGAGCTTGTGTTAACATTCAACCAAAGTCGCAAAGGTTGTTGAATTATGCCCTCTATTTGTAAACCATTTCTGCTTGGCGCGTTGTTTTTTTTACCCTCTTTCGCCGCGTTCGCCGGTTGCGACTCGCCCGCCGAGGCCCGCGTTAACTGGTCTGGCTGCGATAAATCCAACGCCAACCTTAGCGGTGCAAAATTGACCGAAGCCGTATTGACCCGCACCAAGCTGCAAGGTGCCAATCTGGAAAAAGCCGACATCAACCACGCCGACCTTGCCTTCAGCAATCTGCAAAACGCCAATTTGAGTAAAATTCAGGGCCGTTCCTGCCGATTGATCGGCGCCAATCTGCAACAGGCTAATGGCCAGGGCGCGCACTTCAATGGCGCCCGACTGGAACGCGCCACCCTGGACAAAGCCAACTTCAGCCAGGCCCAGTTTGATAACGCAGTATTTTACAATGCGAGTCTGGTCGCCACGAATTTGTCCCAGGCCAGCATGATCCAGGCCCAACTGGAAGAAGTGAATTTGCGCGGTGCCAATTTACAGGGCGCGGATCTGAGTCAGGCCACGTTCAGCAAATCCAATTTGTCGGATTCCAATCTGCAGGGCACTAAATTGGTCAAAGCCAAACTGGCAGGCGCGGATCTGCGTAATGCAGATTTTCGTAATGCCAATCTGCAGGGCGCAGATTTGTCCAGCGCGTTGATTGAAGGTGCACAATGGGATGGCGCTGATCTGAGCAACGCCACCTGGAGTAATCGCAAACGCTGTCGCACCGGCTCGGTGGGCGCGTGTCTCTAGCGCTTTGCCGCTAGTAACACCGCCTCGGCCCGTGCACCCAGGTAAACGTAAATTCCCAAGCCCACCAGCAAGCCCACTGAGCATGCCAGCAGCCACGCGGCATGTATCAAATGCTCGCCGTCTCCCAGCACTGATTTGAACAACACCATCAATGCCTCGATAGAGACCGCAATCAAGATCGCGGCGATAAACCGGGTTATCGTCCGCCGGGTTGAACTGTGGCGGTAGATGTCTTTGTGCATGAGCACTTCTTCTTCAAAGATGGTTTTGCCCAAATCGAAAATCGCCAGCGCCAAGGTCGCAAAAATCACCACACTAAATGGCATCAAACTCGACGCATGTCCTGAGTCATCGTCACTGAGCAGCAACATCCAGAATTTTTCCACGCCGAAATACAGCAGCAATGCGGCAACAAAAAACAACACCACGGCAATCGTTGCGTACACCCATTTAAACAGCGGCTGAAATCGCCGCCGCGCGGTGTCGCCCATTAAAAATTCAACAATCTCGGCCAGATCGATATCAATCACCAGCACACGCTGCTCACTGCCCTCGCCGCGCCTTAACGCCGCCGAAATACACAAGGCACCGCTGGCTGATGACAAATAAGGTTCGGTCACCACCACGTCCGAGCTGTGAATGGCCAACTGATAATAACTACGCTGACTACGATCGCATCCCTTACCCGAGGGTGAATGCAAACGTTCACTGGCAATGTTCTCACTGATCTGTATGCCGTTGCCGTCCAGCACATAGAGCAAATCCACAAACGGATACTGCTGGCGAAGATTTTTTATCACTTGCCGCTGCCGCTCTACCTGCTGAAAAATTTGCGCCTCCAGCGCACCGGTAACAATAGACCCCATCAATTCATGGATTGCCGAACGGTATTCGTGATACCGCTCAATGACACTCAAATAGCTCATGCTGGACATAATCGTACTACCTAAAAAAAGGGCGCTTTACGCGCCCAAGAGGGGGAGGAACCACCTCTTTGTCCAGACATCTTTCATGCCAAAAAAATTATTGAAGAATATCAATGGATTAGAAAAATGAGTGAATGAAAAGCCTAGATCGATGCACCAATCATGGGCATAGCGCACAAAAATGCACTTAAAAGAAGATTCTGACCTGAGTCACGTGATGATGTTTTTTCAGACGAGCCACCAGCTTACTCATTTGCCCGTTTGGCAATGGTTTGGCCAGCTGTAACAGATGTTCGCCGCCAGAAGCAGGACGCATGTAGTGCAGCGGCGCTCCCACATAACTCGACAGTTCATCCATGAAATTACTGTCTTCTGGATTGACTACCTCACCGGAAAATTGCAGCTCCAACACCGGTCCCGGTGTTGATGCGATCAGCGGTGAAGATATCGCTAGAATCAGCAGCACTAACAACGCTGCGATCAAACGGATGGGGGATTTTTTGGAAGAGTTCTTCATCAACAACCATGTGCCTTTCGCGGAAAAAAGGCAGTCCCTTGCACTCGAACCCATGTTGTGAGCGATGAGTTACGCCCGTAATCTCGCCGCTCAGACAGGTTATCGTCCAGAAGTGTGACCGAGCCAGGATTCAAGTTGTGAACAGCTTCACACTACAAAAACCTGAAAAACAACGGAATATAGCGCGATTAATGCACCAAGGTATTCATATCCAGAATGGGGGTAATGATCGCCAGCACGATAATCAGCACAATCACGCCCATGGTCAGAATCATCAGCGGTTCAAAAATGCCCATCAATGCCGCGACAAATGTTTCGACTTCTTTTTCCTGGGTGTGCGCTGCACGCTCCAGCATTTGTTCCAGCTTGCCGCTGGATTCACCGCTACCAATCAGATGAATTGTCATCGGTGGAAAATAACCACCTGCCGCCAATGCAGTGGATATCGAAGTCCCTTCACGTACACGCCGAGCCGCATCCTGTACCGATTCACGCATGGGAATATTGATCATCACCTGAGCAGCAATGCGCATGGCTTCCAGCACGGGAACACCACTGGCAGTAAGAATGCTGAACGTACGCGCAAAACGTGCGGTGTTCATGCCACGTACCAACTTGCCTATCAGCGGCATTGTCAGCAAAAACGCATGCACTCGCCGACGAAAATGCTCAACCCGCATCATGTAACTGAACGCCAGCACACCCAGCAGAATCGCCAGCGCCACCAACAATCCATAGGAAGAGGTAAAAGCACTGACAGCGATCAGGCCGCGCGTCAGCAGTGGCAGCTCCTGGCCGATGTGATCAAACATCTGCACCACTTGCGGCACCACATACGTCACCAGCAACACCACAACCACCACCGCAACGATGGTAATCAGCACCGGATACAACAGCGCCAACATCAATTTATTGTTCATCGCCTGACGACTTTCGGTGTAATCCGCCAGACGTTCCAGCACCACGCTCAAATGACCGGAATGCTCACCGGCCTGAACCGTGCTGCGAAACAACTCGGAAAACACGTGCGGATAATCGCCCAGCGCAGTCGCCAGCGAATGACCTTCCAGCACGCGCGAGCGCACCCCCATCACCATGTTACGCAAACGGGGTTTGTGGGTCTGTTGTGAAACGGCCTGCAGCGATTCGGCCAGTGGCAAACCTGACTGTACCAAGGTCGCCAATTGGCGGGTGATCAATGCCAGATCCGCAGCGCTGATTCCTTGAAACAACGCGAATTGTTTTTGCTTGCGCACTTCGCGTTCGCGAACTTCTTCAACCGTCAGTGGCGTCAGCCCCTGCTCGCGCAGTGCAGCGCGCACCTGGCGTGCGGTATCAGCCTCTCTGACACCCTTGCGTTCCTTGCCCTGGGCATCCAACGCGGTATATTCAAACGCGCCCATGAGTTTTCGTTATCCTTCTCTGGTCACACGCAATACTTCTTCAAGCGACGTATCGCCACCCAGAACCCGGCGCATGCCATCGGCACGAATTCCCTGTGAACGGGTTCGCGCATAACTTTCCATCGAATGCTCGCTGTCACCATCGTGAATCATGCCGCGCAGGCGTTCGTCGATGGTCACAAATTCGTAAATACCGGTACGCCCCTGGTAACCCAAATGATTGCACTGTGCGCAACCTTCCGGATGATAAATGGTTGGAGCTTGTTCGGCAGACACGCCCAACAATTCACAATCGGCAGTGTTGGCAGTCACTGCCTTTTTGCAGTGTGGGCACAACAATCTCACCAGACGCTGCGCCATCACCGCGATCAAACTTGATGACAGCAAAAATGGTTCAACGCCCATGTCACGCAAACGAGTCACCGCGCCCACCGCAGTATTGGTGTGCAAAGTGGACAACACCAAGTGACCGGTCAAGCTCGCCTGAACCGCAATTTCTGCGGTTTCCAAATCACGAATCTCGCCCACCATCACCACGTCCGGGTCCTGACGCAAAATTGCGCGCAATCCACGGGCAAAAGTCATTTCAACTTTGGGATTGACGTTGGTCTGACCGATACCATCAAGGTAATATTCGATAGGATCTTCCACCGTCATGATGTTGCGGCGGCGGTCATTCAACTGGCTGAGCATGGCATACAGGCTGGTGGTTTTACCCGAACCAGTCGGACCGGTCACCAGAATAATGCCGTGCGGCTTGGCAATGGCTTTTTCCAAATCCTTGAGGCTGGCAGACTCCATCCCTAAATGCGTCATATCCAGACGCCCGGCCTGCTTGTCGAGCAGACGCATCACCACCCGCTCACCATGTCCAGACGGCAAGGTCGACACACGCACGTCAACCGCACGCCCTGCCAGACGCAGAGAAATACGACCATCCTGGGGAACGCGTTTTTCGGCAATGTCCAACTTGGCCATAACCTTGATCCGCGACACCACCAGCGGCGTGAGCACTTTTTTCTGTTCCAGCACCTGGCGCAACACGCCATCGACGCGCATGCGCACCACTAAACGGTTTTCAAACGGTTCGATGTGAATATCCGAGGCGTTGCTCTTGATGGCCTCGGTCAGCAGCGCATTGATCAGACGAATAATCGGCGCGTCATCCTGGGTTTCGAGCAAATCTTCCGGCTCACCCAGTTCTTGTGCAACCCGATTAAGATCCAGTTCCTCGCCGAGCTCATCGGCCATGGCCATGGCTTGGTTGGAGCCGCGCTCGTAAGTATCCCGCAGCAGCTTTTCAAACTGTTCCTGAGTCAGACTGCGCAAAACAATCGGCGCACCCAATGAGCGGCGCAGCTCGGTCAGCGTACGTCGCTGAACCCCGGGACCGTGATGAATCGTCACCCCGCTTTCCGCCGTTTCGCCCATCACCACGTGATTACGACGGGCAAACGCATAACTCAGCCTGGGTTCGTCACTCTTGGTCGCCTCTGTGGCGGGCAACTGTTCCGCTGACGTATTCATTTCTCACCGTCCTAGTTATTCAGAACATCCGACACATGCGGCGGTAGTTCTTTTTTCTCTGGCTCAGGCTCGGGCTGTCTGGCAGGTGCGGGCTTTTTCAAAATATCTTCCAGCGGCGGAGCCACGGGACGTTCATGACTGCGGAAGAAATTCCACTCGCGATCCTGCATCTGCTTTTCACGAATAAAGTTGTATTTGCCGTTGGAAACCAGCGAAGTGGTTGCCGTATCGCGCAAAATTTCTGGGCGCAAGAACACCAACAAATTGGTTTTGTCGTTGGATTCGTTTTTGTTGCGGAACAACCAGCCAATCAACGGCAAGTCACCGAAAAATGGCACCTTGGTCTCGCGGCGATTTTGATCGTCAGTAATCAAACCACCCAGCACAATGATCTGCCCATCATCCACCATGACGCTGGTTTTGATGGTCCGCTGCGAAGTCACCAGATTGGCGGTACCCGCATCACCCGAAGTAATCGCATCCACCGACTGATCGATATCGAGTTTGATCGCATCGCCTTCGTTAACCTGCGGCTTTACCTTCAGGCGAATACCCACCTGCTTGGATTTGAACGTAGTAAACGGACTGCTGATACCACTGGCCGAACCAGTACTGGACGACGTTGAACTGAACGAACCACTGGGGATGGAAACTTCCTTACCGACAAAGATCTCCGCTTCCTCATTGTCCAGCGTCAGAATATTCGGCGTGGACAACAAATTCGTTTCAACATCCGCCGCCAGAGCATTGATCAACGCACCAAAACTGTAATCACCCTTAATTATGCTGCCCACGCCCACGGTCAAGCCCTGACCAATCGGCACGCCGGTCACAGTCGCTGGCGCTTTGGTCGCGGCACGCGCCGCAGCAGCCACACCAACGATGGAGTTGCTGCCAAAACTGGTTACACCAATAGGCTTGTTGCCAGGATTTTCACTGCCAGCAAACCATTGCACACCCAATTCGGTAGTCTTGGTATTGGACACTTCGGCGATGATGGCTTCCACCAATACCTGCGCACGGCGCACGTCCAGCCGGCGAATCACGTTCTCCAGCGAGCGAAATACATCGGGTTCTGCGGTAATCACCAGTGCGTTGGAGCTGTCGTCGGCCTGGATATCAAAATTCTGGCCGCGATTACCACCACCAGCCGGGCCACCTTTTTTCGCATCCTCGGCGGCCATTTTACCCACGCCGGTCAGCACTTTGACCAAGTTCTCTGCCTTGGCATAACGCAGGTACACGACATTGGTATTTCCCGATGTCTGCGTCGGTGTATCCAGATGAACGATGATGGACTTGATCCGCAGCCGGTCATTCTTTTCACCACCAATCAACACACTGTTGGTGCGATCATCGGCCACCAAGGTAGGTGCATTCGCCTGCGCATCCCCCCCCTTACCGGCACCGGCTTTTTCCAAGGCACTGAGAATACGCACTACTTCGTTAGCAGAGGCGTTGCGCAACTGCACGATTTCAATGTCAGCCCCGCTGGGCTCATCCACTCGCTGCACAATTTGCATTAAACGATCGATATTGCCCGCCCGATCAGAAATGATCAGCGTATTGGTTTGTGCGTGCGCCGCCAGATGCCCCTGTGGTGGCACCAAGGGACGCAATATCGGCACTAGCTGCGCGGCGGAAACGTGTTTGACTTCAACCACCATGGTGATCATTTCCTCGCCCCTGCCAGACACGGGCGTGCCCGCACTTTTCGCATCGGCTTCAGGAATAATCTTGGTGACATTCGCTCCACCCGAGGGGATGGCGGCAAAGCCGTGCACATTCAGCACGGCGAGAAACACCTGATAGAGCTCGTCCTTGTTCAATTCCTTGGAAGAAATAATCGTAATCTTGCCTTTGACGCGCGGGTCAACAATGAAATTTCTTCCCGTCGCCTCGGACACTGTCTGAATTACCGCACCGATGTCCGCTTCTTTCAGGTTCAGCGTAATTCCGGCCGCCGACACCGACACGCTCGTGCACAGCAACACGCCTGCGATCGCCCCTTGAACTGCGCGTCCCCAATCCCGTTGCTTGAACATACTCAAAGGCTCGTTCCTGTTGTTTTTCATTCTCTGTCCAACCCTCGGTCTAATTCAGTGGCACCATGTAGGTCTGCGTTGCGCCATTGCGCAGAACATTCACGGACACCTGACCGCCACCGCCCTCAGTTACTGCTTTCATTATTTCCAGCCCCTTGGATGGACTGTCAAATTCAATTCCATTCACCGACGTTATAACATCCCCAGGCTGCAATCCGACGCGGTTAAGCAAGGTCCGGTCAGTACCAGGAAAAATTCGATACCCCGTCAGCTTTCCGCCTTGATGATAAGGTTCAGCTCTGACCACGTTTGCCAACGCCTGCGGATCAGACGCCAGTTTTTGCCGATAATCCTTCAATACTGCGGCAGCTTGTGGCGACACGGTCATAGCGCCTCCCGCATTCATCGGAGTGCCGAACGACCCTACCCGGCTCACTTGTCCCATGTCACTGGTCGGCAACGCATCCTCTGGCAGGCGCAACGTTTCGTGGCGATTATTTCGCCACAAAATAACCTTGTCCGCATGAATTTCTTTAATCTGCGCACCGCCGGGCACCTGGTCGCCAACGCGGTAGGTTTCCTCTGTCCCGGATGGATCACCAATAATCGCAAACGCTATGCGCAAATCCTTGGAGGCAATCACCCCACGCAAGGTCAACTGTAGGGTAGTATCAGGAACAACATCAGGCGTCTGGGCATCGCCCATGGCCGCCGCGTCCAACCGCACTTCACCAAACAGGTGCCAGTTGGAAATTTGATCATAATTCACATTTCGTTGCGGAACGGATATCGCCGCTTGCGGCATGCTCAACGGTGCCGGCGGCATTTCAGGCAGGGGGATCAACTTCCAGGTCAAAATAGCCACGACATTGGCCAATAGCAGCACCATCAGCACATTGGCTGCCGGTGGCAGGCGCATCAGCCAGCTTGCCCAGGGGAAGCGCTGCCCGCCTCGAACCAGCGGATCAAATCTGCTTAAAATTGAGTTCACTCAGTCCAACTTATTCGTGTTTTCCGACGGTTCTGAAGACTGCACAGGTAACGGTCAACGCACTGGCCAGCTTTAACCAGAGGGACCACTCGCCTGCGCGGGCTCATTATAACAGCCTTTACTGAGTGCAAAACCTATTCCGGTATAAACAAAAGGAAATTTGCGGGGAACTACTGCAGATCAATTTGATAGCTGCCATATTGGCCAGTGTAAAACTCGGCGAGTTGACTACTCGCCACTTTGACGTAATACGTACCCGTGGTGGGCGGAGTGTACTGCACTCGTGCAGCAAACCCGGTTAGCGTGTTGCCATACATCAGACCACACACATCCTGATTGTATGAGTGAGCATACACCGGTGGAATTCCAGCCGGTTCAGGATCATTGTTGTAGCCAACCTGATCCAGATTGCCCTGCGCATCCACTGCGTACAGCCACATTTCAGTGTCCGCGCCATTGCGCAGGTTGCTGGTGGTTACGGTAAATGGCACACCGGCCGTGGCGTTGATCGCATACCAGTCCTGATCGGCAACACCCGCCGCACCGTACAGCGTGTGGCTCTGGCTAACACCCGCCGTCAGCAGCATTGCTGCTTGCCGGCTGTCGTTGGGTTCGTAGGCGTCCTGCTGATAATCCACTCCTCGGGCGGAAAAAATGGGCAACAAACTGGCTTCGTTAATCGGCGCCACCCCGGCATCAGACATTCGACCAGTAGCAATATCCCAAAACAATTCAAGATTGGCGCGGCGTCCGGAATTACTCACCCAGGCCGACGAGCTCACCACCTGCCAGACAGTTGCAAAACCAAACTGCTGGGTCACATCCAACAGAATTTTTGCAATGGAGGTTTCATTGGTGGCAAAACGAAAATCGCCCAGCATCAAATCTGGGTCGGAAAAATCAACCCACATAGGTGCGCCGTTTTTCACGGTATCCACGTACATTCCCGGCAACGATTCCTGACTGGAGCGCAGCGCCAGCGGCAACGTGATTTTTACCGCCCCCTGAAAATAATTGCCCCAACCTTCGCTCCACGCCAATGGCATTTGCTGAAAGTTATCGCTAAAGGCATGACAGCCACCACTGCTGTCATCACGCGAAAACTGAAACGCGATGAAGTGACCATATTCATGCCACAGCACGTCATCGTCAAACTCATCGTTATCCTGCCAAGTGCTGGTTTGTTCGCTCAGCACATAGATACCGGGACCGTATTCACACTGCAATCCTGGCGTTGCCGGTTGATTATCGTTGCAGTAATAACTGGTTTCAAAATTACTGCCCGGCCGCCAGAACACATTCAGCGCTGGTAACGGTGTCGCCCCCAGGGAAGAGGACATAAACTGATGCGCGGTTAACATCACATCCAGAATATTAAACGCGCCGTAGTTGGCATTATTGGCTGACGCAACCACCACATCCTGCACATCAAAGCCCGCAACGATGGCCTGCACATGTTGATGCGGTTGCCCGCTCAAGTCTTTCACCTGAACTCTTTTACCGCTGTCATCCGCACTGGCAATCACTTGTAGCGAACCCTGCGACGGCAACCACTGCGCAAACGAATAACTACCGGTTTGCGTGTTTTGCGTCGCCATCAGTTTCCCTTGCTCATCCAGCAAGTTGATGGTGGCAAAACGAACGGGACGATTTACTGATTGCGGCAACAGTCCTTGCGTCGCATCGTATGGCCAGTCTTCATATTTCACCGATCCTGACAGCGGAACAATTCCGGTATCCACACGCAGTTGCGCCTGCGCCAGCAAGTGATCAACGCGCACAGTGATCATTGCAGTACCGGGCTGATGCGCCGTCACTACCCCGGTCGCGCTCACGTTCACAATCTGAGGTGCATCACTCTCCCAGCGAGGGACGCTCAATGGCGCAATAGGCGCGCCATACTGATCCAGCATCGACAGATTTAAACTGAGAGGCACCTCCAGCGCACGGATCACACTGTCAGCCGGTGATAGTTGTATTTTGGATAATGCCGGCGACTGGTCAGCCGGCGGCGAATCACAGCCAGAGAGCATCGCCAACAAGGCGATCACCAGGAGTATGATTGTTAGCCGACGCACCACGGTTAGGGCTGCGTAACAGTAATGCTATAGCTACCGTAACGCCCTGCGGATGGATGGGGCACCGGATCTTCAGTAGTACGCACTTTCGCGTAATACACGCCAGATTGACTGGGAGTGAAACTTATCTTCGACGCCAATGCATCGCCATTATTGGTAATGCGCGAGATGCGACAGCGTGAGTCATAAGCAACATAGGCAGGCGCATCCGCCGCATCATCGTTTTCTGCTAACACGGCACCGTCAGCATTCAGCAGACGCAAATGCGTATCTCCACCATTGCGGATTCCAAACGTTTTGATCTCGTAGGTTTTACCAGCCTGCAAATTCATCTTGACCACATCATTGTCCGTCTGCCCATCGCGACGATACAGATGATGCGTCTGAATCTTATTTAAATCAAGCAAGGATGAACTACCGATGCTGTCATCACTTTCATGTTCATCATGTTGATAATAAATTTTACGTGAACCTAGTATTGCCTCCAGGTTGTATAACTGATCCGAAGAAGGAGACTGATAAGCACGCCAACCATCCCAGAAGGCTTCAAGATTTGCCGGCGCCACGCTCGGCATGTAACCTTGCATCACCTCCCACACGGCCCTCATTCCATAGTTGGTCATAAACCGATACAACACATTGGCGGTAGCCACCTCACTGCCGGCATCCACATAGTGGGATGGAGCGGAAGCAATATCCAGAGAAATTAACGCAAAATTTCCAGACAAATCGATGTACGAGGTCGAGGCAGCATCCGTTGCCGACATGCGCTGTTTTAATTCAGGGCTGTTCTTCAGCCAATGCTTGACTGCAGCAGGAAAAAAGTCGCCCCAACCTTCACTCCAGGCTAAACGCAAATCCAGATTGGTGCTGCTCAACACATGGCAACCACCGGGAGAATCGTCGCGCGAATAATAGCGCGCCACGTAGTGACCAAATTCATGCCACAGCACATCATCATCAAACTCGTCGCTGTCGCCTGAAGCGCCACCCAAAACATAAACGCCTTCACCCAGCGTGCAATACACCGAATGGAAGCCACTGCAGAAATAAGTTGCCTGTCCCTTGCCGCTCTCCCAGTACACATCCAGCGACGGCAACGAACCTACATTCTGCTGCTGCATAAATTCGGATCCAACCATCATCACATCAAAAATATTGTAAACCGCAGAAAAACCTGACACATGTGAAATCACCAGCGTCGACGATGACGGATTGGTCAAATCCAGATTTTGGGTCACACCATACAGCAAACCCGAAAAGTCCCGCACCTCCAGCGCATAGGGCATTCCAATCGCGCTCTTGGCCAGCACTCGCACCACATATTTTTCCGAGGGCAACACCAGAATGGTGTACTGTCCTTCATCATCGGTTTGGGTGGACATCATCACGTTGCCGGTCAAATCCATCACATCCACAATCGCGTTACGAACCGGCTTGTAACTTTCATCGATCAATACACCTGATGTGGAATAACGCTTATCCTGGTACAAAACAGAACCCTGCACCTCAATCGCCCCAAAACTGACCACCACATCTGCCTTGCGCGAAATGCCATTGGCTGTCACCACAATTTGCGCCGCGCCTTCTCCTTGCGCCACGACCTTCCCGCTGTCATCTACCGTCACAATCGCTGGATTGCTGCTGCGCCAACTAAATACACCGTCAGACACCGACTCGCCATTATTGCGCAGGGTCGCATTTAACGAACTGCTGCTGCCGATCGCAGACAAAATCAACCGCCCGGGACTGACTTCCAGTTCGTATCCTTCGGTCGGTTCTTTGGGTTGCTCCGGATTGGTCGAAGGTAAACAGCCTGCCAGCAACACTGACAGCAGTAGCAGCAGAATCGGCATTACAGCGCCCTCTCCCGTACCATTTGCCCATGGCGTTCACGCACTGTATCCGGCTTACTGCGCTCCGCTTTTTTACTTGCACCTGGCATCACAAAGTATTCAGTTTGGACATATCGCTCGTTACCATCGATCAGACGCAACTGCGCCCCTACCGCCTGCGCCGGCCATGATGACAAATTCAGGATGAGTTCAAACCGCTGCGGCGCACCTGCGACCAGATCGACTGGCCACTCTGTCTGCGCGGAGGTGGTTACTCCAGGTGGAAGAATGAAGGCGAACGTCAGTCCTTTGAGATCCTGAAAAGACTGAATATTGGCAACAAAACGCACCGCAGCCGGCAGCACTGACTGCTCAACCGGCTCCAAATTAACGTCAAACGGAGGCAACGGCTTGGCCACCGCCATGGTTCCTGATAACAACAGCACTCCTGCCATGGCTAGTGCCAACGCCCACTTGGTCATGATTGATCTCCCATTCTTCGGGAGTTATCGACCGGACCGGGGACTTTTTTTAACTTGGACAGAGGCGAAGTACTTCACACGAAAACTTGGACATATTGCTGAAAATTCACCACAATGGATCAAATACTCAAAAAATTTCAACAGGATAGGCAATATTGACTATGCAGATAGGAATTGACCTGGGCGGCACAAAAATAGAGATAATTGCTCTGGACCATCATGGGCAAACTTTGCACCGTCAGCGCGTCCCCACGCCACAGGGCGACTATCAGGCGATTTTGCGCAGCATCACCCAGCTAGTCGAAGACGCCGAGGCTCAACTGGGCCTGCACGCCACCGTCGGCATTGGCACCCCGGGCAGTATTTCCCCCGCCACCGGACGACTGCAAAACTCCAATTCCACCTGCCTCAACGACCAGCCGCTGCTGCAGGACTTGCAGCACTGCCTGCAACGCCCGGTACAAATCGCCAACGATGCCAACTGCTTTGCCTTGTCCGAGGCCGCCGACGGCGCAGCCGCCGGAGCCAGCAACGTGTTTGGGGTCATTATCGGCACCGGCACTGGGGCAGGCATCGTCATCAACGGCAAGGTACTGCAAGGTGCCAACGGCATTGCCGGCGAATGGGGTCACAACCCCCTGCCCTGGCCACGCGAAGAAGAACTGCCCGGCCCCGCCTGCTACTGCGGCAAATCCGGCTGTCTGGAAACCTATTTGTCCGGGCCGGGCCTGGCCAAAAACCATCAACGCGCCTACGGGGAAAGCCTGACACCGGCAGAAATGGTGTTACGTGCCAGTGAGGGTGATCAACACTGCGAAGCTAGCCTGCGATATTTTGAGGATTGCCTGGCGCGCGGCCTGGCCCACGTGATCAATGTGCTGGATCCAGAGGTGATTGTGCTGGGAGGAGGACTGGGCAACATTGAGCGGATTTATCACAACGTTCCCAAAATCTGGTCAAAGTATATTTTTTCCAACAGCATTCAGACGCAACTGCGACGCCCGATGTTTGGCGATTCCAGTGGTGTTCGCGGTGCCGCCTGGTTGGGAAGCCGCGCCTAACCGACGCGTTTTTTCCGCGCGCTGTAGTCGCTATCCAGCCATTTACGCACCACCGGCTCCAGCGTCTCCAGCGTCACCGGCTTGGGTAGAAAGTCGTCCATGCCAGCATCCAGGCATTTTTCCCGGTCGCCTATCATCGCGTTAGCCGTCAGAGCAATAATCGGCAAGTCGGTAATTTTATTTTCGCCTGCCAAACGACGAATTTCAGCCGTGGCTTCATAGCCATCCATCACCGGCATCTGGCAATCCATAATGACGACCGCATACTGCTGGGCGCTCACCGCATTCACTGCGGCCTGACCGTCGCCCACCACGTCCACTTCCAGTTTAAGACGCGCCAACATCCCTTTGATTACTTTCTGATTTACCAGATTATCCTCGGCCACTAATACGCGAACTACGCTTTCCGACTGCATTGGTATGACTACTTCCCGTTGGCTTGATTGAAATGAATCGAAGACAGACCCTGCCCCAACCCAATAGCAAAATCGGATAATCAGCGGCTAACTTTAGTGCGCTGCGTAACTATGTCCACACGAAGCATGTTGTTGATATACGACGCGACAACAAGTAACGTCAGGATCAAAGCCAACGCAGTCATGCTGATATGCCCGATAATAAACATAATAAAAACTCGGTTGTTGCCGCGCTTTGCCGTTTTCTGCCCGCAGACGCCGTCCTGCACACGGAGGAAAGTTTGCGTCCATACGAATGCGACGGACTGTCCGCCTATCGCCGCCTGCCATGGATCGTGGTGTTACCCCAAACCACCGAACAGGTTCAGGCAGTGTTGCAACTGTGCCAGCAACAAAATATCCCCGTGGTCGCCCGTGGCGCCGGCACCGGTCTGTCCGGCGGCGCGCTGCCGCACGAGCAAGGTATTTTGCTCAGTCTGGCGCGATTTAACCGTATTCTCGACATTGATGCCGATGCCCGCGTCGCCCGTGTGCAACCGGGTGTCACCAACCTGGCCGTGTCCACGGCTGCCAAACCGTACGGTTTGTACTATGCCCCCGACCCGTCATCGCAAATCGCCTGCACCATTGGCGGCAACGTGGCGGAAAATTCCGGCGGCGTTCACTGCCTGAAATACGGCCTGACCGTGCACAACGTCCTCAAGCTCGAGATCATCACCATCGACGGTGAACGCCTCACTCTGGGCAGCGCCGCGCTGGACAGCCCCGGCTACGATCTGCTGGCGCTGATGTGCGGCTCCGAAGGCATGCTCGGTGTCATCGTCGAAGTCACCGTCAAATTGCTGCCCATTCCCGCCTCGGTGCGGGTGTTACTGGCCGCGTTTGACGATGTCAGCTGCGCCGGACAAGCCGTAGCCGACATCATTTCCGCCGGCATTGTTCCTTCCGGGCTAGAAATGATGGACCACCTGGCAATTGATGCGGTCGAAGATTTTGTTCACGCCGGTTACCCGCGCCAGGCGCAAGCCATCTTGTTGTGCGAACTCGATGGCATCCCGGAAGAAGTGGAGCAAGACAGCGAACGGGTCAGACAGGTGTTAACGCGCAACGCCGCTACCGAAATCCGTCAGGCCGATGACGAAGCCCAGCGACTGCTGATGTGGAAAGGCCGCAAGGCCGCCTTCCCCGCAGTCGGTCGGATTGCGCCAGACTACTACTGCATGGACGGCAGCATTCCGCGCCGCCACTTGCCAGCGGTACTGCGCGGTATCGCCGAGCTGGCGAGTGAATACCAACTGGCAGTTGCCAACGTGTTTCATGCCGGTGACGGCAATCTGCACCCGCTGATTTTGTACGATGCCAACGTCCCCGGCGAATTTGCAAAAGTCGAAGAGTTCGGTGGTCGGATTCTGGAACTCTGCGTTGCCATGGGCGGCAGCATCAGTGGCGAACACGGCGTTGGCACCGAAAAACTCAATCAGATGTGCGTGCAATTTGATGCGCCCACCCTGACACAGTTTCACGCCATCAAACAGGCCTTTGATCAACATCAGTTGCTCAACCCTGGCAAGGCCATTCCCACCCTGCACCGCTGCGCTGAATTTGGTGCCATGCACATTCATCACGGCCAATTGCCCCATCCGGAACTGGAGCGTTTTTAGTGCAGCAAAATCTGACGGAAATTTTTCGCGAACAAATCCGGCTCGCCGCTGAACAGCACCGTCCGCTGCGAATTGTCGGCAGTGACAGTAAACATTTTTTAGGAACGTGTGACGCCGAACGCCAGCTCAAAGCGGCCGGCCATCGCGGCATTACCGACTACGAACCCTCCGAGCTGGTCATTCGCGCCCGCGCCGGCACGCCCTTGGCGGAGATACAACAGGCCCTGCGCAAGCATCGCCAAAAACTGGCATTTGAACCGCCATCGTTTGGCCCGCAAGCCACCTTGGGCGGCACCATTGCCTGCAATCTTTCCGGCCCCGCCCGACCTTTCGCCGGTGCTGCCCGCGACCATGTTTTGGGTTGCCGCATCATCAACGGCAAAGGTGAGGTTTTGCGCTTTGGTGGCGAAGTCATCAAAAACGTCGCCGGCTATGATGCCTCGCGGCTGATGTGCGGCGCTTACGGCACCCTGGGATTGATGCTGGACATATCACTACGCGTCGTGCCGCTGGAAGAAGCGCAAATCACCCTGGTGCAATCCTGCGACAGCGACCTGGCCTTACAAAAAATGACCGAGCTAAGTCGTCGCTCCCTGCCCATCACCGGCCTGGTCCATCACCAGCAGCAGCTCTACATTCGCATTGCCGGCAACGAAAGCGGCGTCGTCAGCGCCCGTCAGCAACTCGGCGGCGACCGTCTGGCCGAAGGCGAACAATTCTGGCAACAATTGCGCGAACAGCAACTGGCGTTTTTCCACGCTGGAGAATCACCGCTGTGGCGTCTGTCGCTACCGTCCAACCGCCCTCCGCTGGAATTGCCGGGCGAGTGGCTGCTGGACTGGGGTGGTGCGCAGCGTTGGTTGCGCAGCGATGCAAGCGCGGATCAGATCCGCGCCTGCACAGCCCAACAGCTGGGCCACGCCACCCTGTGGCAAGGCTCACCATCGCCACAAACGCCCCGTTTCACACCGCTGCCGCCAGCGCTGCTGGCACTGCACCAGCGCTTGAAGCAGGCCTTTGACCCGAATGGAATTTTCAACCCTGGCAGGATGTACACGGAGCTGTAATGCAAACCAAACTCTCTCGCGGCCCTCTCCCCCAGCCCCTGCACGACGAGGCTGAAAGCATTTTGCGCAGTTGCGTCCACTGCGGCTTTTGCACCGCAACCTGTCCGACCTACCAACTGCTGGGCAACGAACTGGACAGCCCTCGTGGTCGCATTTACCTGATCAAACAAATGTTCGAAGGCCAGCCAGTCAGTCGCGAAACCCAAACCCATCTGGACCGCTGCCTGAGCTGCCGCAACTGCGAAACCACCTGTCCGTCGGGGGTGCAATACAGCCGTCTGCTGGACCTGGGCCGCGAACACATTGAGCACCACGTCCCCCGCCCTATGGGTCAGCGCCTGCAGCGTCATTTGTTGCGCCGCATTGTGCCGCACACTGAAAAATTCTCGCGGGCGCTGCGCATTGGCCGCCGCCTCGGGCCATTATTGCCTGCGCGGTTGCGGCAGAAACTTCCCGCCGAACAAAACAGCGGTGACTGGCCCAAGGCCACTCACCCGCGCCGCATGTTGTTGCTGTCTGGCTGCGTTCAACAAGCCACCCGCGACCAGACCAACCGGGCGATGGCGCGACTGCTCGATGCCCAGGGCATCTCCCTGCAAGCCCTGTCGAGCGGAGTCTGCTGTGGCGCGGTCAATCATCACGCCGGCGACACGGAACAGGCCAAAATCCAGGCCAAACACAACATCGATTTGATTTTCGCTCAACTGCAACAGGGTGCAGAGGCCGTCCTGGTCAGCGCCAGCGGCTGCGGCAGCATGATCAAGGAATATGGCCGCCTGCTGCAGTACGACAGCGACTACGTCGAAAAGGCCGCGATAGTCAGTGATCACTGCAAGGACTTGTGTCAGGTACTGGACATGACAAGCCTGGGCGACAAACTCGACCCCGGCGGGCAGCGCATCGCCTTCCAATCACCTTGCTCACTGCAACACGGCCAAAAGCTGGCCGGACGAGTGGAGCAACTGCTCAGCCAGGCTGGATTTATCTTGCTGCCGGTGGAAAATGGCCACACCTGCTGCGGTTCGGCCGGCAGTTACTCGCTGCTGCAACCCGAGCTTTCCCAGCAACTGCTGCACAACAAACTACAGTCACTGCAGCGCCCGCAACCCGAAGCCATCGTCACCGCCAACATCGGCTGTGAACTACACTTAGCCAGCCAGGCAACGATTCCGGTCATCCACTGGATCGACCTGCTGGCTAGGCAATTGCGGCCATAAACATTTCTAATGGGGCTCATTTGCCACTCCAGCTAACCAATTAATATTAATAACTAATTTTTAAAACCCAGGTCTCAATTCAGGCATAATCTGAGTCGGCAACCCCTAACCGATGGACGATAACCGAGATATACCCCCGGCTTCAGGCCGGGAATATGCTTGTGCAACATCGGTTAACATAGGCAAACAACGCTATATGACTCGACGACCACAGATATTATTTCCGTTACTGCTGCCTGGCCTGTTGTGGATCTGTCCGGCGTGCGCCGAAAAAGCCTATGCCGCCGGCTCGCAATACAGTCTGTTCAGTAAATCGCTGACGCTAGCCGACGAGACCCATTCGCTGCTGTCGAAAAAAGTCGTCGACATCTCCGACAGCATCGACTCTTTCCTGGGAAGTGAACGCTCCAGCGACGAACTGAACGGCTCATACATCAAGCTGCGCCAATCCAGCGTGTTTTTCGAAAACGGCTCGCGCGCCAACTATCTCACCACCCAGGGCAAACTGGACTTGCCGCGCACCAACCGCCGCTTGTCACTGGTTATCGAAAGCGAGCAAACCTCAACCAACGAAAGCGAACACGGCCATCCGCCACCGATCGCTGCGGAACAAACCGCCGAGCAGAAACCGGCGCTGATCACCCCCACCGTCCAGTACATCGTCAGTGCCACCCAAAAATGGCATATTCGCGCCAACCTGGGTGCGCAAATTACCAACATGGAACCCGACCCCACCGCCAACGTGCGTATCCGGCGTCTGTTCGAAGGTCAGAAATGGCTGTTTCGTGTCACCGAAAAACTGTTCTGGTACCAATCCATCGGCACCGGCGAATCAACCCAGTTCGACCTGGAGCGAGCCTTGTCGAACGTGCATTATTTTCGTATTACCAACTTGTCTACCTGGCTCAGGGAAACTGACAACATAGACATGGCCCAGACCTTCACCCTGTTTCACGATATTTCCTCGGGCAGACTGCTGTCCTACTACGCCGCCGCCTACGGTGCCAGTCGGCCCGAAAAGCAAATTACCGCCTACGCCCTGGGCATAGATTATCGACAAGACCTGCACCGCCACTGGTTGTTTCTGGATATTTCGCCGCAAGCGCTGTATCCGTTGCAAACCAACTTCAAGCTGGTTCCCAGCATCACTGTCAGCCTGGAAATGATCATCGGCAATACCGGTAAACCTGCAAACACATCCAGCCCCGAAGAAACCACGCCCAGCAACTAATGCTTGCCTCACCGCCTGCAGCGGGTAGAATGCTTTTCTTTTTTTGTCGTAACTATGTCGCACCAAGCCGAAGATATTCAGAATCTGCAGTTTCTCTGGAAGCAGCAGTTAATGCAGCGCAAGCGCTGGAAAATTGCCCTGTTGGTCATCGTTATCCTGTTCCCCATGGGCTATATTCCGTTCGCGCAAATTATTCCCAGCCCGTGGAATGTGATTGGACTGAGCATTGCCACACTGTGCGTGGGCGGTTTGGGCTTTCTTAATCGCATCAGCCTGATTCACATCAAAACGACGTTCGGCAAGCAACGCCATTTTGCTCGCCTGCTGGAGTTTGCTGAATCAGAGGATTACAAACTGCCGCCAGAAGAAGCGCTGGCGCAAATGGAATTTCGCCGCAAAGATGCCTGGCGCATGTAACCGCGCCACGGCAACCATCAAATCAACAATCCTGACAGCGATGCATTGTTGCGGAAGGGATTAGCAAAACTGCCATATTCAGCCCCGTCACATTCGCCATGCCGAGCAGGATTTTGCCGTGCGTTTCGTTGCTGCATTTCAAAAAACGACAGTTGCTGATTTGCGCGTCTGCACCATCACCCGGCTGGGTGAAAACAAAAATAATTACCCGCTGCCACCTCATCGTTATCGAGAAAGTGACATCCATTTACACGGCCAATATCTCAACTTGAATCAACGCAGCTTTTTAATTACGCGCACTTATACCGAAACCGTATATTGATCGCCGAATTTATTATTTATTCGTAACAAACGCTTCCTATACACTAACCGCTCCTGTTTTGTTGAGGTTGCTATGAGTTGGGAAGCCTGGGCCACGTTGTCGGTCATCGCCATTTGTTTTGCTGCGCTAAGTTTGACCCGCATCGCGACGGATGTCGTAATGCTCGGTGGACTGCTGCTGCTATTGCTCACGGGCATACTCACCCCCAGCGAAGCGCTGATCGGCATGTCCAACGAAGGCATGATCACCATCGGCATGTTGTACGTGGTTGCCAGTGGCTTGACCCAAACCGGCGCCATGACCTCGGTACTTCCCAAGTTGCTGGGACGCCCACAAAGCACGGGCATCGCCCAGTTGCGGCTGATGGCCCCCGTGGCCGCTGCCAGCGCGTTTCTCAACAACACGCCACTGGTCGCCATGCTGATTGGTTCGGTGAGTGACTGGGCCAAGAAAAATCAGGTCTCGCCGTCCAAATTGATGATTCCGCTCAGCTACGCAGCCATCATTGGCGGCACAACCACGCTGATCGGCACCAGCACCAATCTGGTCGTTAATGGTTTGCTGATCAAAGAAACCGGAAGCTCATTGGGCATGTTTGACATCGCGGTCGTCGGCGTGCCGCTGGCGATTGGCATTATCCTGTTCATTTTCCTCACCAGCCGCTGGCTGTTGCCGAATCGGGTTTCGGTATCGACCCAGCTTGAAAACTCTCGCTCCTACATCGTCGAAATGCTGGTTGATCCTAATGGTGCCCTGGTCGGCAAAACCATTGAACAAGCCGGCCTGCGTCATCTGCCGGGTTTGTATTTGATGGAAATCGAACGTGGCACCCACTCCTTGCCTGCCGTGTCGCCGCAGGAGCGCCTCGCTGCCAACGACCGATTAATCTTCACCGGCATTGTTGAGTCGGTCATCGATTTGCAAAAAATTCGCGGCCTGAGTCCGGCCACCAATCAGGTGTTCAAACTCGACACCCCGACCAATGACCGCTGCCTGATCGAGGCAGTGGTTTCCGACAGTTGCCCGCTGGTCGGCATGACGGTGCGTGAAGGCCGGTTTCGTACCACCTACAACGCTGCGGTTATTGCCGTGTCGCGCAATGGCGAACAACTGAAACAAAAAATTGGTGACATCGAACTGCGCGCCGGCGATGTGTTAATGCTGCTCGCCTCGCCCAGCTTTGCCGAGCAACGACGCAATTCGTCGGACTTTTATCTGGTCAGCGCCCTGGAAAATTCCCAGCCACCGCGCCACAAAAAAGCCGGCCTGGCATTGGCGATACTGTTTACCATGGTCGCGACCGTCACCTTTGAACTGACCAGCATGCTGATCGCCGCCATGGTTGCCGCTGCCGCCATGCTGGTGTTTCGCTGCACCTCGTCGCGCATTGCCCGCCAAAGCGTCGACTGGCAGGTTCTGATCACCATTGCCGCCTCATTTGGTGTTGGCTCGGCATTGGAAAAAACCGGCGCCGCCGAACACATTGCGCAGCAATTGACTGCGTTCAGTCCGGACAGCCCGCTGTTCAGCCTGATTGTGATTTATGTCGTCACCATGCTGTTCACCGAGCTGATCACCAACAACGCCGCCGCTGTGCTCATGTTCCCCATCGCCATGGCAACCGCCAATGCGCTGGGCGTCGATCACATGCCGTTTGTCATCGCCATATTGTTTGCGGCGTCGGCCAGCTTCTCCACGCCGATTGGCTATCAGACCAATTTGATGGTGATGGGCCCTGGCGGTTATCGCTTCAGCGACTATTTCCGCGCGGGCATACCGATGCAGATACTCGCCGCCGCAATTTCGTTGACACTTATTCCGCTGTTTTGGGACTTTTGACGACGGCGGACCGGGAACTTTTTCCGGTCCGCCGAATCCTATTGTCGATTTCGAGATTGGTCGCAATAGGACGTCGCCATGAACTCACGCACACGCAAACACATTTTCTCTTCTTTCGCCATTATCGGCGGATTGGCGCTGCTCATCTGGGCAGCATTTCCCGACAGCTTCAGCACCGATCTGGATCGCATCGGCAAGGGCAAACCTGCCATTGCGTTGATCTATGACATGGAAAACGAAGCCAGCGGCAAGCTGATGGAAGGCTATAACGCCATCCGTCACGAATACGAGCACGCGGTGGAGTTTTTGCTGGTCGACACCGCCAGCCCGCAGGGCCGGTCGTTCCTCAGGCAGCAACCGTCTGATGCGGGCACGGCGCTGTATTATTCCGCTGACGGCAAGCGGCTGATGGTATTGCACGGCCCACAGGAGCACCATGTGTTAGCCGATTCGATCAAGAGTACGTTTGGTTTAGATTAACCCCGCCCCTCGCAACAGCGTTCCAATTTTTCGGTGTATTTGTCGACAGACTTTACACCGAGTATTAATCTTTACTTCGCAAATTTTGCAAATCTTTCATTCTGCTATGAATATTTTTGTTGGCAAAAAATTTGCCTCGTTGCGCCATTAATAAATTTTCGAATAACCAACCATATCAGTTTGTAGACTGGATGAAGTGAAACGGAATCCGGGGAGGTCGCTCCCTGATTTCACTGTGTTGCATCAGGGCTACTTGCTTAATATCAAGATATGAAAGCGCATCTATCAGATTCACAATAAACGTTAGACTCAATCAGAAATTAATTACCACGTAGGAGTATTTAATGACCAAACTCAAAATCGCCAGAAGCACAGGCCTTTTCTTGGCATTCATCAGCCCTCTACTTGTATCCACGCCGACTACAGCTAATCCAACTACATATTCGATTTTACAGTCGGGTTGGTCAGGCGGCGGCAATATATCGGGTTTCTTCTCGGGCGAAGATTTGAACAGCGATGGCTACATTGATTTGGCGGGCGGCGAAGTAGGTGCCTATGAAATATCCTTCACCGGGGATATTTTTGTTCCCGACTTCACACATACTCTCGCTGACCTTGATTTCTTCACATACACCGTTGGATCGTCGGGATTTAGACCCAGCTTTCCCTTGTATAGCTTCGACTCAAGTTACTTCTACGATGCGGACGACCACTTGATTGGACTGCCAGACCTATCAGTCACCACTTTTACTACTCAAGACGCCTCAGTCAAGGCAGTTCCTGCGCCAACAACTGTTTCTATCATGGCAGCCGGCTTCTTTGCACTAGCATCAGTGTCGCGCCGTCGTCGTCTCTAGCCGGGCAATTGTCTTCAAAAATGCCGACCTCGTCCATCATATCGAACTAACTTACAGAGGCCGGCAATCTGGATGAGGTGATACGGAATCCGGGGAAATCAATGCTCCCGGATTTCTCTGCGTTGCATCCGGGCTACTTGCTGGGCAGCATTTCCCGACAGCTTCAGCACCGATCTGGATCGCATCGGCAAGGGCAAACCTGCCATTGCGTTGATCTATGACATGGAAAACGAAGCCAGCGGCAAGCTGATGAAGGCTATAACGCCATCCG
>Ga0224510_10000289_pt1 | contig 41731 bp, 40 predicted proteins | sample SF_May12_sed_USG_FD_170161 | JGI IMG/M metagenome (GOLD analysis project Ga0224510, IMG submission 170161) | Sediment microbial communities from San Francisco Bay, California, United States - SF_May12_sed_USGS_4_1 | ecosystem: Environmental > Aquatic > Marine > Sediment | place: USA: California... | reverse complement strand
CTGTCTTACCTTCAACAAATATGATTGGTAATTTATCATCGTCACACAATTGCTTTTCTATTCTCTTAAACTCATTCAACCAAACATTCTTATTTTCTTGCCATTCTTTGTATTCATTAGCAATATCCTTATGTAAATCTAATATTCCCAATTCCTCATTTATTTTTTCTGATATACCTTGATTAAATATATCAACTTGATCATCCTTATTAACAAACAACACTGATGAATTTATACCTTGTGCATCCTTAAAGACTCTATATCTTGAGACATTCTCACCTTTCAGCGTTGTAAAATGAAAAGAATGCGTTGCAATAAATATTTGCGCATTTTTTGAAAATCTGTTCTTAAAATCCTCTGCCATCTGTGAACAAAGCTTATACTCGGTTGAATTTTCAGGTTCATCAAATCCCCAAATATGAATACCTCTTGAATTTCTAGCTATGTAATCCATAATAACGGGAATATAACGCATCTGAATACCATCACCACGAAAATTTAGAGGGATGCTAAAATTACCTGTATTTGTATCAATAAAAAAAGCCTTGAATATATCCTGAAACTCGGAAGGAATCCTTACACTAGATTGAACCCCAGAAACTTTTTGAAATTCACTACCAATCTTGCCTGTAAAACTATTAAATTCTTTCTCAATATCACTTAGCAACCCAGCAACCTTTGTATTATTTTTATTTTTTTTAACTATTAATTCCTGCAAAATACCCAAAAGATTATCAAATATAACTGGAGATCTTACTGCTGGTATATATTGATAATAAATACTATTGATGAACCTTGACAATGCAGTCTTCGCTGTTACTTCAGTTTTAGCTTTTGTTTTACCTTTCTTAAACTGATAAATCACATTGTCTGCAGTATTTAGTAAATTGCCTTTTCTATCCCACATTTTTTCAACATAAAATTTATTTGGTAAATTTTTATGTCCAGATGGAGCAATAAAGAAAATTTTAACAGCGATAAACTGTCTTCCCTTTATGGACTCCTTTCTTACCTCTTCTAGTCTTTCTTTAGAAAAATCATTTTCAAAATACAATCTATTTTGAAAACTTGTTTCACCGTTAAAAAATAAATTTAGTGCTCGTAATATATTTGATTTTCCAGAATCATTAGACCCAGAAAAAACATTTACTTCATTTATATTATGAACTTTCTCATCTTTTATTGATCTAAAATATCTAATCTGAATTTTATCTATAACTTTCATAAAAACATCTTTAATACAAAACAGCAAAAATACTTAAGCTAATCTCTAATGACAACTTCCCCAAACTCTCCTTCGATCATCTCCTTAATTTTCTCCAAATCTAAAACTTCTCCTTTTTTGTCTCGGAGTTTTGGGTCGAGGATATTTTGGTCGCGGTAACCTTGGAGGGCATATTTTTTGGCGCCTCCGATCCAGGTGGCAATGCTTTTGAAATCATCATAGGTGTGAATTCCGGGGACCACTGTGGTTCGAAAGTCATAATCCACTCCACTGTTTTTGATGAGTTCCACAGAGAGCTTGATTCTTTCTGTGTCCACGTTGATTCCCACGGTTTCGGAATATCTTTCCAGACTGTTTTTGATGTCCATTGCGAAATAGTCCACCACACCTGCTTCAATTGCACGTCTCACTGCGTCTGGCCTCATTCCGTTGGTGTCCAGCTTCACGAAATATCCCATGTCTTTCACCTTACCCATAAATTCAATGAGATCACTTTGAAGAGTTGGTTCTCCTCCGGTGATGCACACTCCATCAAGCTTTCCCTTTCTGCTCTCAAGAAATTTGAAAAAATCTTTTTCAATCTTGTTTCCGTTTGTCACGGGTTGTGCAGAAAAAACCAATTCTGGATTATAGCAAAAAGGACAGCGAAAGTTGCACCCAGCCGTGAAAACGGTAGTTGCAATTTTCCCTGGATAATCCACCAATGTAAATTTTTGAAAGCTAACTAAATTCATTATTGTTTAGGAATATGTGATTATACGAATTTAGGAATTTAGGAATATGAAATTATAATTCAAAACTAAAAGTTTTTCACACGATCATACTTTTGTCATCCCGGAAAGTATAATTTCTTGGGCGATCCCGACGAGTCGGGAAAGCCCTTAGAAATTAACTTATCCGGGATCCACACTTCATTGATTGCGATGACTTAATAACACTTGAGATTATATTAAGAATGGATTTCCGCCTTGGCTACGAGACAGACCGGATAAACTATTTTTCACAGGTTCGTTCCTCACCTGGAAAAATATGTTTTCCGGAATGACAAGAAACACCTTATTCTAAACTCTCCCATCTCAAATCTTAATCATTTTTCAGGGCGATCTCGTGAGTGAAATCGCCCTGACTATCTTTTTCAATTCTGCGCCCTAATTATTTGCAGCTATCCTTATCATCAGAATCTTTTTCATCATCTTTCATTTCCCCTATTTCAAATGTCTTTCGGTCTTTCCATTCAGCACTTTTTCCTTTGTTCCATCTTCCAATCGGAGTGTGAAATCCGACCACTCTTGAATATACATCACATTCTTTAAAGTTCTTTATTACAGGATCTTTTTCATAGCATTCTCGACATTTTATTAAATATGCTTCTCCATCTTGAGTATAATTCACATACTCATCCCCCTTCTTCAACTCTTTTTTGCAATCATGGCAAATCAATTTTTGTTTTTCCATATTTTTTGTTATTTTATTTTTTATATATTCAACGCTCATTCGAGCAATTGTTTGCTATTTCACCTTCTCAAATTTCACATCCTTTTTCTTGATTTCAATTGCACACTTCGGACATGTTTGATGCTCTCCCGCGATGTATCCATGCACAGGGCAAATGCTGAATGTTGGAGTGAATGTGAAATATGGCAGTGAATATTTGCTTGCAATTGTTCGCACCAAATTCTTCACGGTTTCAAGATCATTGATTTTTTCTCCCAAGAATCCATGAAGCACTGTTCCTCCGGTGTATTTCGTTTGAAGACCATCTTGAAGATCGAGAGCCTCGAAAATATCACTGGTGTGTCCTACTGGAAGTTGAGATGAGTTTGTGTAATATGGCTCCGCTCCTTCATTTTTCACAGCATTGTCATTGGCAAAAATCATGTCTGGGAATCTCTTTTGGTCTGCCTTTGCCAAACGATATGTTGTTCCTTCCGCTGGAGTTGCTTCCAGGTTATACATACTATCAGTTTCTTTCTGATATTTCACCATCTTGTCTCTCATGTGATTCAAAATCTTTTGAGCAAGTCTGTTTCCTTGGTACGTCGTGATGTCTTTTCCAATGAGGTTCAAAAGTGCTTCATTCATCCCCACAAGCCCAATTGTTGAAAAGTGATTTGACCAATATTTTCCTCTTCTCATCTTGATTGACTTTAAGTAGTGTCTTGAATATGGATATAGTCCAATTTCAGTCAATCTTTCAATGAAAATTCTTTTTGCTTCTAGGCTCTCCTTGGCAATATCCATCAATTCATCAAGTTTTTGGAAGAATTCTTTTTTGTCTTTTGCAAGATATCCAATTCTTGGCATGTTGATTGTGACCACTCCGATTGATCCAGTCATTGGATTTGCTCCAAAAAGTCCTCCTCCTCTTTTTCTAAGCTCTCTGTTATCCAGTCGAAGTCTGCAACACATGCTTCTTGCGTCATCAGGACTCATGTCAGAATTCACGAAATTTGCGAAATATGGCATTCCATATTTTGCTGTCATTTCCCAAATCGGTTTCAATGCTGGATCCTCCCAATCAAATTCCTTTGAGATGTTATATGTCGGAATCGGAAAAGTGAAAACTCTGTTTTGTGCATCTCCCTCAGTCATCACTTCTGCAAAAGCCTTGTTGATCATGTTCATTTCCTTCTGAAAAGCTCCGTATTTCTTCTTCTGAAGCTTTCCTCCAATAACCACCGGTTCATCTTTGAAATTTGATGGAACTTGAAGATCCATTGTGATGTTTGAAAAAGGTGTCTGAAATCCAACTCTGGTTGGAACATTCATGTTGAAAACAAATTCCTGAATGGCCTGCTTCACTTCCTTTTGACTCAACTTGTCATAGTGCACGAATGGAGCAAGTAGTGTGTCGAAATTTGCAAAAGCTTGCGCACCATTTGCCTCTCCCTGAAGAGTATAGATGAAGTTCACCACTTGACCCAAAGCACTTCTAAAATGCTTTGGAGGGGCACTCACAACCTTTCCCATCACTCCACCAAATCCTTGCACCAAAAGTTCGCGCAAATCCCAACCACAACAATATGCTGCCACCATTTGAAGATCATGAACGTGCAAATCACCATTTTCATGAGCATCACGAATGTTTTTGGTATACACCCTGTTCATCCAATATTTTGAACTCACTGCAGAAGAAATGTGATTATTGAGACCTTGAAGAGAAAATCCCATGTTTGAATTTTCTTTCACTCTCCAATCAGATTCACTGATATACCCTTCCACCAAATCAATAGCATCCTTCAAAGCGTCTTTTGTCTCTCTCACCTTTCTGTGCTGATCACGATACAAAATGTACGCCTTTGCAGTCTCATCGAAATCAAGAACCATCAAAACCTTTTCAACAACATCCTGCACCTCCTCAATTTCAGGAACAGAACCATCTCTATATTGTTTATTAAGCATTTGAACAACCTTTGCTCCCACTTTTTCTGCTTCCTTTTCAGCACCCTCTCCGGTTTCCTTGAAAGCTTTCAAAACAGCTGCCACAACTTTTTCTTGCTTGAATGGAACAACTCTTCCGCTTCTTTTGATAATCTTTTTGACTTTACTTACAGTTTTGTTGCTTTTTGTGTTTTTTTTCACTTCTTTCTTTTTAGTTTTTTTGCCCTCTTTCATTTTTATATTTTTCTAGAATTACTTTACCTTCTGGTAAATTTGTGTTTTTTATTTATTATATTTAAAAAAATTTATTTTTCCTCCAGTTTACTCAATTCTTTTCGAAAGCTTGTTGCACTGCCAAATGACTTGTATACACTCGCAAACCTCAAATAGGCAACATCGTCAACTTCCTTCAGTTTTTCCAGAATTATTCTTCCAATTTCCTTACTTTTTATCTCATTTTTCCCCTTGGAATAAATCTTATGCTCAATATCACTCACTATTTTTTCAAACTTCTCTTCCGTAATGGGTCTTTTTTCCAGGGCCTTTCTAAGACCTGAAACAACCTTTTCTTGATTATATTCAACTTTTTCTCCGTTTCTTTTGATGACTGACAAACGCATTATTTCCATCTCCTCATATGTGCTGAAACGCGCATTGCATTTCTCACATTCTCGTCTTCTCCTAATGGCTTTCCCATCATTAGTATCTCTTGAATCAACAACTTTTGTTTCACTATGGCTGCAAAATGGACAAATCATATATATTTGAAAACTAATGAACAAAAACCCTTGACAGAAACAAAAAAATTCAGTGAAGAATTTCTGCTTATTAGCTATAAATTACTTTTTTACACTACATGTAGTGTGTTACGCGATAATTATACCACAAGTTACATCTCATGCAAACCATTTGATTTCAAGCCAAAAATTGAAGTTATCCACAGAGAGATAAAAGTTAAAAGTCTATAAAGTCGAAAGAAAATCAAAAAAACATGCGCTCAATAACGCAAATCTCTTCCCCTTTCCATCAAGAGATGGGCTACGCATCCCGTATTTCCTCCTCCCCTTTCCCTTTCACCTCGGCGTAATATTGATGCAGACGGGTCAAGGGGAGGACTGAGGAGGGGTTTTTCTTGACCCAAAGTCACTAAGCATGTTAATCTAATGTGAAAACAAAAAGACTGATCTTTGAAAAATACAGGAGGCCCTATTGTGACAATAAACACTTCATCTGCAAGAGTTTTAATTCTCTTTGATAATGCCAATCTCTTGAGTTCTCTGCAAAATCTTAGAATACAGCTAAATTTCTCGAAAACACTTCGCTATATCAAAAAAAGATTTGGTAAAGTAGTTTTTGCGAAGTGTTATATGGACAAGGACGAATTTGAAAGTCCAGGCAAAAAATCACTCATATCTCTACTAAAAAGACTAGGTGTTACGATATACAAAAAACAACCAAAACATGTGACTATTGGTGGTATTACCATTATGCGTTGTGATGTAGACGCTGTAATAGTAGCTGATATGTTTGATAGAATGGATGATTACGACATATTAATCATATTTAGTGGAGACAAGGATTATGTATATGCAATACAATTATTGCAAAATAAAGGTAAACATGTTGTAGCAGTCTCTATTAGCGAAGATGCATCTGAATCACTTATTCAGACTTGTGACGAATACATTGATCTCAGAGAAATTGCAAACGAAATAATGCTTTAAGTCTATTCTCATATCAAAAAATCCGCCGGACCTAACGGTCTTCGGCGGATTTTATATTTTCAAAAGTATCAATATTCCTATTTATTCATTTTTTTTCTGATGAAAGCTGGGATTTCAAGCTCATCATCATCCTCCAATTCTTCTTTTGAAGCTGGAGTTCGAGGTTGAATTTTTTCATCAAGAATCATTTCTGTTTCAACCTTTCTTGATGGGAAAACCATCTTATCTTCTTCAATTTCAGGCTCAATCACTTCTTCTTTTTGAACTGGCATTGATCTTTCATCTCTAACTTTAATAATGCTTTCATTATTTCCTCTGTGAACAACTCTAGAAATGAAGCCAGGCGTAATAAGTGATTCTCCTTCCCCATTAAATCCTGTTGCGACAACGGTAATGTGAATATCTCCTTTTCTAATTTGATCATCACAAACAGCACCAAAAATCACCTTGGCATTAGGATCAACATTTTCAGTGATTATATTTGCAGCTTCATTGATTTCAAGCATAGTTAAATCAGATGAACCTGAAACATTAAAAAGTACTCCTCGAGCTCCGTCAATTGAAAGTTCCAGCAATGGACTATTAATCGCAGCTTGAGCAGCTTCTAGCGCTCTACTTTCTCCACTAGCAATTCCAATTCCCATAAGTGCACTTCCACTGTCTGACATAATTGCCTTGACGTCTGCAAAGTCGACATTAACAATTCCTGGCTTTGTGATCAAATCTGAAATACCTTGAACTCCTTGTCTTAAAACATCATCCACAATCTTGAATGAATTTATCAAAGTTGTTTTCTTATCAATAATAGAAAGAAGTCTGTCATTTGGAATTGTAATGAATGTATCCACTCTTTCTTTCAAATTAGCCAGAGCTTCTTCAGCGATTGCTCTTCTTTGAGCTCCTTCAAAAGTAAATGGTTTTGTCACAACAGAAACAGTCAACGCACCTAATTCCTTTGCAGTTTCAGCAACAATTGGAGCAGCTCCTGATCCGGTTCCACCACCAAGTCCACAAGTAACAAAAACCATATCCGCTCCTTTCAAAACTTCTTGAATTTCATCTCTATTTTCTTCTGCTGCTTGACGACCTACTTCTGGATTCATTCCAGCACCAAGACCTTTGGTAAGATTTTTTCCAATATGTACTTTTTCACTGGCTTTTGAATGATGCAGAGCTTGTGAATCAGTATTTATCGTCACAAATTCAACGCCCTGAATCTTAGATTCAATCATTCTAGTCACTGCATTGCTTCCAGATCCTCCAACTCCAACAACCTTTATTCTAGCAAAAGTCTCAACATCAGGTTTAATTTCAGCCATAATATTTCTTTAAGTAATTATTTATTTAAAAATTTTGGTTTATTTTTTTGATATTCCCCCTTGGTTTATAAAATTAACATGTTTCATTCTTTCTTGTCAAGAAATGCTATTTTTAAGGCAAAAAAACCAAAGATTTGGCCTCAAAAACCCCTATTTGATATTTTTTACATAATACCTTTCAAGAATCTATTCGTCTTTTTTTAGGGATTATAAAGATTTTAAATAGACCCTATGGGAGAAATTTTCCAATCCACTTCTTTGCCTTTTCAGTAGCATCTGAAACATTCCCCTTGACGCCACCGAAATCTTTCATAAATCTTCCTGACTTTTTGAATGAACCATGATTTTTTTCCCATAACAATAATCCTGTCACCGTAGCAAATGAAGGAGAATCAATCTTATCTATCAACCCACCAACACCTCTTGGAATTCCTATTTGAGCAGGAAGGCCTAATGATTTTTTTGAAAATTCTACCACTCCAGGCAATTCAGATCCTCCTCCAACCAACACAACTCCTGCAGGCAAAAGACCATCTTTTCTAATTGCTCTCAATTCATCATTAACCATATTGAATATTTCTTCCATTCTAGCATCAATAATTTCCATGACATGATAGCGTGAAACACTTTCAGTTTCATTAGAATCAATAAGAGACAAATCAATTTCTTCATCATAATCCACACCTTCCATGCTAGCGGTTCCAAATTCAAGCTTTATCTTTTCAGCCACATCAATGGATGTTCTGAGTCCAATTGCGATATCATTTGTAATATGTCCTGCGCCCACAGGTAACACTGCGGCATGAATAAGATCGCCCTCCTCAAAAACAGCTATCGATGTCACTCCAGCACCAATATCCACAACAGCAACTCCCAATTCCTTTTGCTTTCTCGTAAGAACACTTTCTGCAGCTGCTAGTGGCGAGAAAACAAGATTATCAATCTCAACTCCAGCATTATAAATACTTTTGCTAATATTTTTTATGTGGTTCACAGAGTCTTCAATAATCATGACATCTGCCTCAAGTCTCACTCCATTCATTCCCAATGGGTCTCTAATGCTATCTTGATCATCCAACCTATAACTTCTTGGGGAAATGTGAACTATCTCTCTGTTAAGTGGCATAGAAATTGTTTGCGCTGCCTCAAGAACTCTTTTAATGTCATCTTCTGCAACTTCACCATCTGCTCTTCCTACTGCGACAACGCCTTTTGAATTTTGCAAAACAATGTCACTTCCGCTAATGCTAGCTGTGACACTTTCAAAATTAGCCCCCGTCTTTTTCTCTGCAAAATTAATGGCTGATGCTATTGATTTTGAAGCCTCTTCTAAATCAATTACAGCACCCCTTCTCATTCCATCAGCAGGAACAGTTTCAATACCAATAATTCTCAAATCATCTTCCTCTGGAAAATACTGAGAAACAGCAATTCTTATATTAGAAGACCCGAGGTCTACGGCAATAATGTTACTTTTTTTAGACATAAAATAAAATTTTGTTTTTGATTTTTTGAACAACACACTATAACTACCTTACAATAATTTTTCAATATACGGCCAAAAGATAATGACCCCGACTGCCAAAGAAAAAATTGAAGAAATTAACACTGTAGCTGCCATAATATCTTTGATAATTCTAGCATATGGATGAATTCTTGGTTTCATTATATCAACAACTTTTTCCAAAACAGTATTAATCAATTCCGCAACTAAAATCCACATCACCAAAAAAATAAGAATTACAGCCTCCCAACTTTCAACATTCAAAAAAATAGTGAGCACAACAACAACCAACGCAGCTAACAATTCCATTTGAAAATTCTTTTCGGTCTTTGTGACATATATCAATCCACGAAAAGCATTTCTCACACTTTTTTGGAATGATCCCATTCTTTCATTGTTATTATCGTTCATATTAAATTGTTTTTTATTTTTTATTGAGACTACACATGTTCACCACCTTGTCTTGAATAGAAAACATCTTTTTTCCGTGTTCCATTCCAAGTAAATGAAGTGTTCCGTGAGAAATAACATAAATCAACTCTTCTTCAAAAAAACTGCCTTTAATTTTAGCATACTTCTTGATATCTTCACAGCAGATCAGAATTTCTCCCAAAAAAACGCTCTGTTCTTTGCTTTTTTTGAGTTCACTCAAACTATCATAATTTGGAAACGACAAAACATCTGTGGGTTTTTTGACTTTTCTGTATTCTTCATTAATTTTTTCAATCTCAACTTCAGAGATAAATCCGATGCTAATTTCAACATCTCTTTCGTCTAGAAAATCAAACTCACCTTCTTTAATAGTGCTTTTGATAACTCTATCCAGATCAATGCTTTCAAAAAAGCAATCGGATTTATTATTTATCTCTAAAATAATGTTCATGAATGAATTAAAAAGTCAAAAAAATTATAATATTTCTTCTAATAACTTTTTGACTAAATTACCATCAGCCTGTCCTTTCACTCTTCCCATTGTTGCTCCCATAACCTTTCCCATGTCAGCCTTTGAAGTTGCTCCAACTTCACTAATAACATCAGAAATAATTTTTCTCAGTTCATCCTCGCTCAACTGTTCAGGAAGATATTCAGAAAGAAATTCAATCTCAGATCCTTCTTTTTCAGCCAAATCTTCTCTTCCACCTTTCTTGTATTGCTCAGAGCTTTCTTTTCTTTGCTTGATTGCACGAGAAACCAACTCAATAACTTCTTCGTCATTTAGTCCTTCTTCTCTTTTTCCTTTTTCAATCTCTGCATTTTTAATGCTACTATCGAGCATTCGGAGAACATCTCTTTTTTCTGTCTCTCTTGCCTTCATGGCATCTTTCAAGTCTGATCGTATTTTTTCTTTAATTGACATTTTTTTGGGTTTCGTTAACTTTCAGGCAATCACTGTGATCACACAAAAAGAAAACTCACTAAAAAATATTTAGATTTATTTATTCCCCATTTTCTTTTTGATGTTTTTCAAAGCTTCATCATCAAATTTGTCCATTTTCTTCAATAGCTCAATTTCTTTTCTTATTTTAACCTTATATAGGGCTTCTTTTCTTTTTTTGGCCTTATTCTTTTCTTCAAAGTTAAATCTTGATTTTCGAGCACGCATTAAAACGCCGCTTTGTTGTACTCGACGTGAAAATCTTCTAATCAAACTGTCAGTTGTTTCTTTATCCTTCTTTTTTACTTGTATCATTTTTACGACCTCCTTTCTTAAGAGTATTTTTAATACCTATTAACAAACACGCATTTATGTACTAACAATACACATATTGCAACACACACAAATGCGTGTTTGAATTGATACTTTATATCCTTTATTTATTATTATACTTCAAAACTACTAATTTACTTTTCATAATCTTTTTTATCAAAGGCAAGAGTTTTTCTTTCGCAACTGTTTCCTGTGTTCCACTCACCATGTTCTTGACAATAACAGTTTCATCTAGAGCCTCTTTTTGTCCAACAATAAGAGTGATGTCCACTCCCAACTTGTTTGCTGTTCTTAGCTGTGATTTCAATCCTCCTCTTCCAAAACTTTCAGCCACCAGAATTCCATTTTTTTCTAAATCAGCAAACAGCTTCAAACTTTTTCTCTTGGCTAGTTTTCCCAATTGTGCCAAAAATATTCTAGGTTTCGGAGCTTCATACTGTTTTGCATTTGTTCTTTTCATTTCCATCACAATCCTATCCAATCCCAACCCGAATCCAATTGACGGAGTTGGTTCTCCTCCAAGATTTTCAATGAGTTTATCATATCTTCCTCCTCCTCCCAAAGACAATCTCTTTCCTTCTGCAAGAGACCAGATTTCAAAAACAGTTCTAGAATAATAATCCAAACCTCTAACTAAGCTAGGATTGATTGAATATGGAATTTCCAATTCATCCAAATATTCCAACAAGCTCTTAAAGTGTTCATGACAATCTTCGCACAAGTGATCCACTGTTTGAGGTGCTCCTGAAGAAACCTGGATGCATTTATCCTCCTTGCAGTCTAAGATTCTCAATGGATTTGTTCCGAGTCTTCTTTTGCAATCCTTACAAAGTTTTTTGTTTTTTGATTTAAAATAGCTTACCAATAAACTCAAATATGATTTTCGACAATCCGTACATCCAATACTATTCACTTGAAATTGAATGTCCTTCAACTTCAAATTTCCCAAAACACGATACGCCAACTGCATTACTTCTGCATCAAGAATTGAATCCTCTTCTCCAAAGATATCAAAATTTGCTTGCCAAAACTCTCTATAACGCCCTTCTTGAGGACGATCATATCGATATGCTTGCCCTATTGAAAAAAGCTTTACTGGCTTTGGAAGAACATTCATTCCATGTTGAATGTATGATCTTGCAATTCCTGCAGTAAATTCCGGCCTAAGAGCCACTTCGTCACCACCCTTAGTTTTGAAAGAATACACTTCTTTATCCATAATATCAGTATCCTCACCAATAGATCTGGAAAATAGGTTTGCGTACTCCAAAACTGGGATATCAATCCTTTGAAATCCATATTTTTGATAAGAACTTTCCAAAACTCTTCTAACTTGAGTCCAATATCCTTGGTCACCAGGAAGAATATCCTTCATTCCTCTTGGATTTTGAAGTACAATAGGATTTTTTAACTTCTTTTTTGGTAAAGCCTCTTTTGAAGCTGATTTTTGACTTGCCTCAACCTTCACATTTTTTCTAGGCATATGTATTATTCTTTAAATTTATAATCAAAATCACTAAAATGACAAACTAAACTTATTAATCGGCCATGCTCTCAACGCCACTTTTCCAATGACATCATCTTCTCCGACAAGGCCCCACACTCTTGAATCAGAGCTGGCACCTCTGTTGTCTCCCAGAACAAATATTTCACCTTCTTCAACATTAAAACTGGTGTTTCCTTCCGTTTTGATTTTTTTTGGCAAATATTTTTCTTCATCCAAAATAATTCCTTTCGGATTTTCTTCGTTATACACAATTACTTCTCCATCCATAATCTCTACTCTCTCTCCAGCAACGGCAATCACTCTTTTGATGAAAAAATGACTCGGACTTTTTGGATAACGAAAAACAATCACATCACCTCTTTTCAAATCACGAAAATTTTTCATTGTGAAAATATTTAGATTTCCAAAAGAAATTTTGGTTTTCTTATATCCCAATTCATTCACAATTAGATATTCTCCATCATTGAAATTTGGCTCCATACTGGCACCTTGAACAAAAAAAGGTTGGAATAGAAATACTCTAATAGGAATAATGATAATCAAAGCCAATGCAAAAACCTTGATGATCTCCACCAAGAAACCACCAACACCTTGATATTCTTTTTCATTTAGCAAAACCTTCTTGTCATCCATTTATCATTTTCTTATTCAAATAGCAGTAGCCTGATTAGGCTAACCACAAAAAACACATGCGAAGTACAGTGCAAGCTCATATTATCATATAATGACACAAAAATCAAGGGCTTGGATATGAGCCGGATAACACAGCACTTTAAGCAAATTTAATTTCAAAAAATGCCTTTTTTAAGCCAATTATAACAACTTGGGTTGTCATACACAACGTTGTATTTTCAATTTTTTGCAACCTCTCTGCCTTCTCCTTTTTGACGTTCAAAAGCATTCACAAAAACCAGAATTGCGATGCTATAAAAGAACGCAAACTGACAAAAAATTGATGGAAAATCATAGCTCATCAACGGCAAAATCACATACAAAATAGGCACCGTCAACCCCGAGCTAGCAAAAGCAAATAACGCTACAAATCTAAAATAGTAACTTTTTTTCCAAAATGGAATTATTCCGAGGAGTATTAACGCGAGTGATAATATGAATAAAAAAATACTTATAACAATCCATAGTAATGTAGGATTTATATTTTTTATTGCAAGAAGGATAATCGTCGCCTGAGAAACAATAACTGTCAAAGGAATCAACACTGCAACCATTTTACTGCTGGTTTTATCCATAAATTTATTTTTAAATGTTTTCACAAAACAAAAAAGTCCATATGCCGGGAAAACAAAATATAAAACAGAGTAAATGACTGTCAAAGAATAATACTGATCAAAAATTACATTCATGACACTAACATGCAAAAGATTGCAGCTACTGTAAATCAAAAAATTTGGATGCAGCAATGCCAGGAGTGAAATACCCACTGGGAGAATATATAGTGCTTTTTCCATTCTCTTTTGAGATATGTTCAAAGTAAAATGCATGAAAACTATTGGCAAAAAAGTATATGAAACAAATCCAATCCTAGACCAAATCTCGGGATTATTTGTTTTGCACAGCATGAACTCCGTGAATTGATATAATCCCAAAAGAAAAATAAAAACGGGAGCCAATTTTAATTTTGGATCCTTGATCTTTCTTTTCAAATGAGCGGCGATTAAAAACTCAGCAGTAGCAGTTCCAATTGAAACTAGAGGGGTGAAACACATAAGTTATGGTTGGATAAATGGTTTATTCTTCCATTCTCTTGATTGTCTGCACAGTTTTTTCTCCACATCAACTGTCCTTGCAATTACTTCTTCAACAACTTTCTCCATTCTCATGGATTGCGAACCTTTGACTAAAATGATGTCACCCGGCTCTATCACATTTTTCACACTTTGTGCCACTGCTACCGGATTGGAAAGTATTTGCATTTTTTTCTGATCATCTTTTGAAATATTATCCGTTTTTATCATCTCCGAGATAGCCTCTTCCATCCTTTTTCCAGCTACAAAAATCTTGTCCCCCACTTCCAACGCTCTCCTTGCAACTTCAATGTGATCAGAATGTGAAGTTGGTCCCAATTCCAACATGTCTCCCAATGCAATCAGCTTTCTTCGCGCCTCTATTTCACTCAAAATATTAAGTGCTGCAAGAGTTGAAACTTTTGATGCATTATAGGTGTCGTCAATTACCATGCTCCCGTTAACGCCTTCAATAAGCGTCATTCTTCCTTGAGGAGGAAAATAATCTTTCAAAGAATTGGCAATCTCAATAGGATTCACTTTGAAATATATTCCGGAAGAAATTCCTGCCAAAACAGCATATAAATGATGTTTTGCAATAACATTATCAAGTCTGATTGGGATAATCTTTCCTTCATAATTCAATTTAAAGCTAATTCCTGAAACCTCGTTATTACGATAATTAAAATGAGTATCCGTCGCCCTCACCATCGCGTCTTCATCGAATCCAAACGTCATTCCATTTATCTCATTATCCTTTTTGTGTTTTTCTAGCTGTTCTTTTATTTTTTCATTATCAATATTAATAATTGCAACCCCTTCTTTTGCAACAGCCTCAACAATCTTATATTTTTCCTTCGCAATTCTGTTGATATTTCCAAAATATTCCAAGTGACTCCCTGAAATATCTGTCAAAATTGCTACATTCACAGGAATAAATCCAAGCAAATAATCCATATCTCCTGGTCTATCAATTCCTAATTCCAAAACAACAATTTCAGGATATCTCACTGGAAAAATAACCACGAGCATCCATTTGAAAAACACTCTGATCCATCCCAATATTGAACCCTCTCCACTTTTGGCGCCAATAATTGTCAAAGGTATCCCAATTTCATTATTATAATTTTTTTGTCCACTTCTGATGTTAAATTTATCAGAAAGCACCAAAGAAACAGCTTCCTTGGCAGAAGTTTTTCCAACGGATCCGGTAATCCCGATTATCTTTGGCTTGTATTTCTTGATCACCACTTGCGCCATAAAACGCAAAATTTTCTCAAGATAAATTATTTTTTTTGATTTCATATTTTTATGCACTTATTCACTCGCATTAATTGGCTCGGTCGGCTCAATGCCATAATATTCAAGAAGAAATTCCATCACCTCTCCAAAAGTAGGTGCTGCACTAGACTCAGCCCACAAAACATCTTTTGGATTTGAAATCTTAACACACACAACAAATTGCGGGTCATTGATAGGCGCAAAACCCACGAAAGAACCGATTGCCACTCCCTCCTCATATCCCTTCTCATTTTTCTTGGCAACCTGAGCAGTTCCGGTCTTTCCTCCAACCAAATATCCAGGCACATCCGCCTTTTTTCCATGTCCATTGACAACCACTGACCGAAGCATTTTGGAAACCTTCTTAGCTGTATCTTCACGAATAACTCTTCGAATCTCCTGAGGTCGAATCTCTTTTGTCTCACCATTGGAATACACTATTTTATCAATAATCTGAGGCTTCATAAACTTCCCTCCATTAGCAATAGTAGCATATGCGTTAGTTAATTGAAGTGGTGTCATTGTAAGTCCTTGACCATAAGAAGCAGTGAAAAACTCAATATTTCTATTTAGATGCTCTAAATTGCTGATGTTTCCAGCTGATTCACCCGGGAGTTCAATGCCACTTTCTTCTCCAAATCCAAACCTTTTGATGTAATTAGCAAATTTTTTGTTTCCCACTAATTTCTCAACATGAATTACTCCGGTATTTAATGACTCTTCCAAAACTTGAGTCATTGTTTGAAGTCCATATGCCTTTTCGTCTGAATTCTTGATTTCATATCCAGCCTCATAAACAACTCCAGTATCCACATATGTTGAATCTGGCTCCACTTTTCCCTCATCAATTCCAATCGCCATCGTAATAGGCTTCAAAACCGATCCGGATTCATATGTCCCACTAACAACAGGGTTGATATAATGCTTCATATCCTCCACATTCCAATACTCATTCGGATCAAAATTAGGATAACTCGCCATAGATAATATTCTACCGGTTTTTGGCTCCATAACAAGAATAGATCCGTTATCGGCCTGGTGTCTTTTAATTGCACTCTCTAATATTTTTTCTGTTTCATATTGCACTGCATAATCTATTGTAAGGAACAAATCCACTCCATCAACAGCAGGTTGAAAATCTCTCTCTACAAGCGAAATCCACCTTCCTCCCGCATCTTTTTCTTGACTAATCATACCTGATTTTCCTTTGAGTTCACTATCCCAAAAAGACTCCACCCCATATCTTCCAGAAAAAGAATTATTATCCCAACCAACAAAACCAACTATCTGAGAAGCTAAGCGTCCCGCTGGATAATAGCGATAACTTTCTGGAGCTAAATGTATTCCAGTAAATTTCAATTCATTTATTTTATCAACTTCTTCATCAGTAAGTTTTCGCTTCAAAACTTCAAAAACATCATCCTTATCAGCAATTTTATCCAAAATCACATTCTTCTCCATTCCCAATATAGATCCGATCTCATTTGCAAAAACATTTACATCATCAATTTCTCTTGGAACCGCATATGCCATTTGCAAATCACGATTAATCGCCAATGGATAGCTCTTTTTTTTGTCATTCATGAAAACACTACCTCTTTCTGATTCCAATTCTTTGAAAACTTTATATTGTCCATCAGCAATCATCTTATATTTTTCATGAGCCGCAATCTGCAGAAAATATAAACGAGCCAAAACAAAAAAAGAAACCGCCAAAACAAAAAAGAATAAAAGATATACTCTCAAATCTTGAATATATTTAACACCTTTCTTCATAAATTTTTCCTGTTCAATATCATCCTTAAAAGTCGTATAGAGTATATCACTTCAAAATCTTATTTTAAAGCCATTGAGTTTGAATCATGGACATACACAATATCATCAACCTCTTCCATGTCTGAATTTCCCTTTTCCTCCTCAAGCCTATACAAAGAATTTAATTCAGCCTCACGTATTTTGAGATTATCTGATTCCTCGCGCAATTCATTTATTTCATTTTCTATCTTCTTTATCTCATATCCTTGAACGGCACTTCCATTCATTGAATACAGATATAGAAAACCAACAGCAAAAACAAAAACCAATAACACTCCATTCAGGTTAACAAATCCATCCAAATGGATTGTGCCGATATTGGTCTCGCTACTTATCTTTTCTTTTTTATAAACGCTAGATTTTTTTGTCTTCCAGCGATGATAGCTACTGTTTGATATTACATTCATCGAAACTTTAGCCCCCTTTGATTTCACTTTTTTATTTTTATTTTTATTTTTTTTGCACTATTCTTAATTTTGCACTTCTTGATCTAGGATTTTCTTCTATTTCAACATCACTAGGCACAATCGGTTTTTTGGTAATGATTTCTATCTCTGCTTTTTTGTCACAAACACATACAGGAAATTCTTTTGGGCATATACAATCATTTGCACTTTCCTTGAAAATATTTTTTACCACTCTGTCTTCACCAGAATGAAATGAAATTACTGATAATCGTCCTTCTGAATTCAATCTATTAATAGATTCTTGCAAAAACTTCTCAATACTTTCAATTTCCTGATTCACTTCCATTCGGATTGCCTGAAATGTTTTAGTAGCTGGATTTATTCCTCTTTTCTTTTGACTATTTGGAATGGCTTTTTCAACTATTTCAACCAATTCTTTCGTTGTTTCAATAGGCGCCTTTTCTCTTCGACTCTCTATTTCTCTTGCAATCTTTTTTGAAAATTTCTCATCACCGAAAATTCTAATGATTCTTTCCAATTCTTCAAATGAATATTCATTAATAACCTGATACGCATCTAGAGCTTGTTTTTGATCCATTCTCATGTCCAATTTGCTGTCACTCTGAAAGCTGAAGCCTCTTTCATTGCTATCCAATTGATCTGATGACAGGCCAAAATCCGCTAAAATAGCATCCACTTTTTCAATTCCCAATTCATCCAACGCTTCTCCAATATTTGAAAAATTATCATTTATCAAAATTAATTCTTGCGGCTCTATTTTCAAATTCAATTCATCAATCTTATTTCTGAATCCTTTTATGGCATTTTCATCCCTATCAATTGAAATTAATTTTCCTCCGGGTAATATCTTTTCTAAAATTCTTAAGCTATGTCCGCCGCCACCCAAAGTAGCGTCTACGACCACCAAACCTTTTTTGAGATTCAAGCCTTTAACCGCCTCTTCTAATAAAACTGTTTTATGAATACTCATCTAGATAAATCGATTCTAATTCTTACTAGTAAATTCCCAACTTTCCTAATTGCTCTGCTATCTCATCATTATTTTCTTCTGCTTCATTCTTATATTTGCTCCATTTATCTTCACTCCACACTTCAATTCGATTGAACAATCCGACAACAATAATATTCTTATCAAATCCAGCATATTCTTTCAAATAATCCGGGATTAATATTCTTCCTTGTTTGTCAATCTCCACATCAGTTGCACCTGCCAACATCAATCGCACAAAACTTCTTGTGTTCGCTTCTCCCATTGGAAGATTTCCTAGTTTTTCAGCTAACTCTTCCCACACTTTTAAGGGATATACGAAAAGACATTTATCCAAACCGCGAGTAATCACAACTGTTCCTCCGAGTTCACCACGAAATCGAGATGGGATTGCCATCCTTTTTTTGGGATCTATTGAATGTTGGTATTCTCCGATAAACATATCTTTTTCAATTTTTCAAATTCACCACTTTCCCCCACTTCGAAACACTTCACTATTATTTTACCCCACTACCATCAACTCGTCAACACTTTTAAAAAAAATAAAAAAACAGCCCAAACGAGGCTGTTTTTAATCAAAAATCAATCTCTCTTATTTCTCCTCTTTTTTCTTATCATCCTTCTTCAAAAAATCCCTAACTACAATAAGGATAAAAATCAATGAAACTATTATCCCAAAAGTAATCAAAAAATAAACCTTGATTTTATCCTCTTTGTTGCCAGTAATATGAAAATTATCTAAATCCGTTTTCAGTACTGTATCAAAATCCTTGATGCTCACATCTAAGACATACATTCCTGTATCAGCACTCGCAGGAATCGTTATGAATTTCACAAACAGCGCACTGTTTTCAATCAACTTAGAATCACTCACATTAACAATAACTTGATCTCCTTTTCTTATTTTATATTCAAAATCGATTGCTTTTCTGATTGTGTTTTCGGGATATTTAATATCCACATCAAATCCAACCTCCTCACCCGCTCTAATATCCGTATAATTTTCTGGTATGCGCACATTAAACTCTAATGCCTCTGCAAAACTAACTCCTCCACAAAACAGAAAGAATGCCAAGAAACTGATTATACTTTTTTGCTTACTTAAAAATTGCATAGAATTGTTGTGCTAAATTTATTTTTTATCCTCTCTAATCGCTGTCACTGATTCTGCTTTTTCTTTTTTTAACAATATTCTTCTTATTAAAAAATATATCAAAATACTTGTGACTGAAAATATGAGAATTGAAATCTGATTCACTATTCGTTCTTTTCTTAATGCGTCAAAATATTCTTGCTTGTCGAATTCTGTTATTTGACACCATCCGGTTCTATTTATTGGAACACCTATTGTTAGTGATCCTGTTCCGAGATAATTTTTAATATCATATACATCGGTTTGACTCACTGATCCGTTTGAAATACCTGCTTGCGCATTTAAATCCAATCTTCTAATACATTCTCTAGTAACTTCATTCTCCATCTTCTGAATCAATAAATTCACATGTCTAAATCTCAATGGAGTCATGAGAAGCCCCTCTGAATTGACCAAGTAATTTTCACCTTTAATTCCCAATCCCACTATATCTGAAACAACGCTAGACAACTTGTCAAAATCATCAATCAAAACAATGGCACCCTTAATCTCACCTTCATCAATAATCGGCGCAGCCATGGAAATTTCAAATGATTCTTTTGTTCTTCCAAAATATGGGTCTCCAATTGCAAATTTATTATTCTGAATGGCTCTTATATACGCATTTTTTATGTCTACTCTTTCGACCCAATCAATGCCTTTTCCCAAATCGTCTATCTTATTTTTTGCAAAAACAATCTTCCTATCAGAAGAAATTATAAGAACATTCTCATAATCAAAACCGTCTGAAAAATCATCTATTTTACGCATCAAATCTTCAGGGATTTCGCCTAAAACACCGTAGTCACTGATGTCCCCAATCGCTCCAATACCCAAAACCACGCCATCAGAAGTTTTCACTGAAGTTGCCTTGAAATAACCATAATTTCTATTGATTTCTTTTTTTTCATCTATAAATTCACCAAAATTAATTTCACCATCCTGATATTCCGAATTAATCTCAGTAATCACATTATTGACAAGTAACCGATCCTCTTCACTGATGCGTATTCTATGTTTATCTTCATGCAACTCTCCATCAAAATCATTGGCTCTGAAAACAAACATACCACCATTATTTGAAAATCTTCTCATGGCAATTTCTTTGAATGCATCTGAATCAAGAAAATCTCTGAATGTTAACTCGCCCTTTAAAAGTGCATATTTTTCAACCTCTTTAATGGCAATGTTAACGTTATTTTTAATGTCGTTCTTCGCTATTTCTTGATTCCAGCTAATATTGCTACTGGATAATTCTTTTATCTCATCAAAATTCAACAAAGATTCAATGCTTCGTTCTTTTTCATCTAAAAAATCCGTCACACTTGCCGCTCTTGATTTGGAAGCATTGCGTAGTTGATCTTTGATTTGATTTTCAAACGTTTTTTCTGTCAAAAACAAATTGCCAAATGTCAACAAAGCTCCGATTACAATAATTGGGGTAACATAAGCTATAAGAAAGGCTGTATTTTTTTTCATATTGTTTTCTCCTCAATCTTTTTCTTTAAGAAAAATTTGTCAATAATTAAACCTAAAGAAATACTAATAACTAAAACTGTCAGAAAAATATTTATTATCATTTTTTTACTCAAAGCAAACAAGTCTCCATTTTCCACATCAGCAGCATTCACTTCTGCAAGCACACACCATCCTGGATTAACAACATATTGATATACTCCATAAACCGGATTTCCCGCATAGTTATCATATTTTTTAAAGTCACTCAAGCTCAAAACCGCGTTTTTCTCACCATATCTCAAGCCTTCAAAACATTTGTCAATTTGACTAGATTTAACAACATGACCCAATTCATCTGCAGAATGTTTTGCTATATCACTCTTTACTGAGGTTATATGAATTCCTCCTTTGTTAACCGCATACACCTCTCCTGTTCCATTACTTCCAATAACATCTGTTACAATATTATTCATTTTTTCATTACTAATTTGAAGAGCAACAACTCCTTTGAATTCTGGATTTTGAGAATCTTTATTTTCAAAAACAGGAGTGGCCACAAAAATGGATATTTCATTGGATGCTTCATAATATCCCGGATCAGATATTGTTGTAACTAGATTATCTTTCACTTCAAGATAGGCTTTTGCGAGTTGCGTATTTTTATATACTCCTCTATTCAAATTACTTCCAAGGTCATTTCTTTTTTCAGCTGTCCACACAATATCTCCGTCTGCATTAATCAAGAACATATCACTATATTCTTTTGAATTTTTGAAATTACGAAACTCTTCATCTAGATCCTTCGCAATTTTCAATGTTTTTCCAAAATCATCTAGATATACAGTGGCTTGCACAGCCAATCTTATTCCATCTGCTGATCTTTGCGGCAACATTGACATATACATAAACTTCTCTTTCAGCGTCCCGTCAGATTGCTTTTTTGTATAGAATCCGGACACATCTTCCGTGTTATTCTTAGCAGCTAAAAGAAGTTGCGCTTGTTGTCCTTTTGGATCTCTTTCAAAAACATCACTATGATCATCTCCTTGCTCTTCTGGATCCCAGTGAAGATAGTTTATGATGGTATCAGGTCCATGAAAAACGGTATACCCTGTTTCTCCAACTCTTCTAGTGGCAATTTTTCGAAACTCTGGATTATTTACCATATCTTGAACTGTTGCAGATGGATTTTCTTTCATATACTTTTCGACCTCTTTAGAAGTTTCTTTGGCAACTTTTTTTACCATTTCAGTAACCTGAGCTGTGTCAGAAATCAACTCGGAATCAAAAGAATCCTGTATCTCGTAAGAGTCAGCTAAGAAAAGAGCATCTGCAATTTGAGTATTCAAAAAGGCGTCTATTCGATTTGATTTTGAATCCACGACGCCTTTTAAATATTTAAATTGATTCTCCTTCAAAACGCTCTCTTCCGTAGAGCTCACATAGAAAAAAGATAACGAGATCATCACAACAAATGAAACCAGTGCAAATGCAATAAAAAAGACTAAAGTTTTAGACATTATTTTATGATTAATTTAATTAGAAAATTTTACATTCTCATTATAAATCGCAATCAACTTGCCAAGCAACAAAAAGTACCGGTTTCAAACAACTAATTTCACTCGAAGATTTCACATTCACTATACCATATTTTGATAGCATTTCAAAATATTTAATTGCACACAAATCTAAATTCTCGCAACTCTCTTTGCACGAATCATATTGAATAAAATTGCAGCAACAGCTGCTAAAATAAACATCCAGTGCAGATCAACAAATGCTGTTAAAATAATTATTATCGCATAAGAAATAGCTCTTCCAACGCCTACTGCCATTTCATGAAGAACTGTGAATTCATCAACATAATGACCTTGATCTGCTGCAATTTCATATGTGAGCGCATCAAAAGGAATACGAAGAAATATTTTCATGAGCTTGTGATATGCGTCTATGACAAAAATTTGAAAAGCTGTTGCAATAAAAACCTTAAGAATCCATCCCAAAGAATACAGTAAACTTCCCCATTTGATGAAACTTTTTTTGGAAAAATTCTTGTCTGCATATTTTCCTACAAACAATTGCAATACAATGATTGATCCTGTAATAATCGCTGCCACTCCACCGATTTCAGCATAATTTCCTTTCAATAATTCAAAAATAAAAATTGGCCACACCACTGCTCCAATTGAACATTCTACTCCATCTGCCACATATGCCAAAATTGTTTCTCTTCTCTCTTTGGAAAAAAACTCTTTCCATGTTTGCGCATAAGTCCAACTGAATTTTTCATGTGTTTTTGGTATTGTTACCAACGGAATAAATGACATGAGGTACACTACAACAGCAATCACAAATAAAACCTTGAAATTAAAAACGCTCAAAATAACACCTGCAGCAAGAGGAGCAACCACTCCAATCACGTTCGTAGTAGCATCCAAAAGCCCCACTTCTCTTCCCCTATTTTTAATATCCGTAAATTTAGCAAAATCAACATGATATGGAATCCAATGAGAAAGACGAAATAAAACCATCGCCACAACTGACAACGGCAACACCACAATCCAATTCTCTTGATTGGCAAAAAATAAAATGAAATAAAACAGTGCTCCAAAAAAAACACTAGCTTTGAGAGATTTTCGAAATCCAAACCTACTAATGAATCCTGCTGCCAATCCAAGAAAAATGGCATATAGGACATTTATAGATAAAAAATAAATTACTACATTTCTAAAATCCTTTTCAAGAATCTCATATATAAAGATTGGCAGAAATAATCCAAAAAAACCACCTGCAATTCTCATGATAGATTTGCTACTATATAATGAGATGAACCCATGAGAAACATTTCCATCAAAATATTTTTCCTTAATTTTCATCATAATCTGTTTTTCTATTAGGAGTTTGTTTGCAATTTATCTTTCACAATTAACAATTTAAGTTCTGGATAGATTGCAAATATTTATTATAAAAAATCAACTGGTAGCGTGAATTATACAACAAAATCATAATTGTAACAAAAAATTTGCCCGAATAGCAAAAATATTGTAGAATAATTATGAAAAAACAAAAATAAAAAACGAGTATTTTTCAATAACATTGAAACTTACTTGACTCAAAAACAAAAATGACAGACGAAAATAAAAATCCAAATGATATTAATTCATTAAGGGAACAAATAGCTGCTGCTGAAAAAACAATCAGAGACGCAAAATCAGCACTTCTTAAATTAGGAGAAGATCATTCCTCCAAAGAAAGTGGCAACATCATACACGGAGAATTTGATGGACAAATTATGATTGGAGAAGATGGAAAACAATATCCCATCCCTGCAAATTATGCATCCAAATCAAAACTAATTGAGGGTGATCAATTGAAATTAACTATCACTCCCGATGGATCCTTTATATATAAGCAAATCGGACCAGCTGAAAGAAAGACTATTATTGGATCAGTAAATCAAGATGAAAGCGGCAACTTCTATGTAATTTCAGAAGGAAAGCCGTATAAAGTTCTTCTTGCATCCATAACCTATTTCAAGGTTGAGCCAGGCGATGAAGTTGTGATTATTACTTCTAAAAATAAAGATTCTTCTTGGGCAGCCATTGAAAATGTTCTGAGAAAGGGAGGGTCTCCGGCCACTTCTCAATTGGCCCCACAAAGCAGCTCTTTGCCTGTCATAACATCTGAAAAAACATTTACTGAGAAAGGAGAATCCGAATCGATTATGGATACATGGGTTTCTGATATTGAGGATATCAAAAAAGAAATGAGAGAAGAAAAATTAAATAACGAATAACACAAATAATACTTAAAAAAACTTCCATGGAACAAGTACAAAACGATACTGAGTCAACATTAAAATTAACCCAAAAAGATTATCTCCTAGTAACACTAATAGGTGTCTCTTTTGCTCTGTTTTCAATACCAATATTAAAAAATCTTGAACTTTCATTTGTGAAACTGAGTGTGGGATTTGCAATAACTCTTGTTGTGTTTTTTGCATTCTTTGCTAATTTTGCATTATGGATAGCTTCCATTATTGGAAGAAAAGTGCCTGTAGTGTTTCAATTTGCTAAATTCGGTGCATCAGGAGCTTTTAACACTTTTTTTGATTGGGGAATTCTTAATCTCTTAATTGCTGCAACAGGAGTTGCAGGAGGAATAGGGTTTGCAATTTTCAAAGCGATTTCATTCTCATTTGCCACTGTTAGTAGCTATTTCTGGAACAAATATTGGACTTTTGAGTCAAAAAAAGAAACTAGCGCAAAAGAAGTTACTCAATTTATTGTAATCAGTACTATTGGAGTTGTCATCAATGTAGGACTAGCCTCTTTGATTGTCACAATATTCGCATCAGATGATCTTTTGGCTCAAAAAAGACTTGCCAACATTGCTGCAGCCACTGCAACAATCATTTCTCTGCTTTGGAATTTCGTTGGATATAAGCTTTGGGTTTTCAAAAAATAATCTTCTTTTTGAATAATAAAGCAGACCCGCTAATTATGCATGGTCTGTTTTATTATTTTTTTCAAAAGTGTGCTAAAATAGCTAAGCAATCAGTAAAAGCAGTAAAATCATAATAACTATGTCTCAGACCTTATATAGAAAATACAGACCTCAGAAATTCTCTGACATCATTGGCCAGAAACACATCACCAAAACCCTTCTAAACGCCATTAAAAACGATCATGTTGCACATGCATATCTTTTCACTGGTCCTCGAGGAACAGGAAAGACAACCATTGCAAGAATTTTGGCGAGTGCAGTGAACTGCAAAAAAAACAAGAAAGGTGAGCCATGTCTCAAATGTAACAACTGCGAAGAGATTTCTCACTCAACTTCTCTTGATATTTTTGAAATTGACGCGGCATCACACACTGGAGTTGATAATATTCGAGAATTGAAAGAAACCATCAACATCCCCCCTACTCATGGAAAATATAAGGTGTATATCATTGATGAAGTTCATATGCTTTCACAAGGAGCATTCAATGCACTTTTAAAAACTCTTGAGGAGCCACCAGCTCACGCTATTTTCATACTTGCTACTACTGAAGTGCACAAAATACCAGAAACGATTTTATCTCGTTGCCAAAGATTTGATTTCTCAAAAATGTCTATCGAAAACATCATTGAAAAACTCTCAGCAATCGCTCATAATGAAAAAGTAAAGATATCCAGAGAATCTCTAGAATTAATCGCAATTACAGCTGAAGGAGGAATGAGAGATGCTGAGTCTATCCTTGCTCAAATCATGTCACTTGAGGACAAAGACATCACCAAAAAAGAAGTGGAAGAATTATTGGGTGTTTCCAAGCAATCTCAAATAGAAGAAATCACGCAAAGCCTCTGTGAAAAAAATATCTCCGCCATATTCAGTTCCATCAACTCTCTTTCTAAAGAAGGTTATGACTTGGAAGTTTTTTCCAAATCTTTTTTGAATTATTTGAGAAAATTACTCATTGCAAAGCTCAGTGACAGCGACTGCAAAACTTTGGAAATGACAAAAGAACAATTTGAAAAAGTAAAATCCCTTAGCGAACAAATATCCTCTGTTGCTCTCATCAAAACAATAGACAATCTTTTGGAAGCACAGCAAAAAATTCGTTCTTCTTTCATTCCACAACTTCCTCTTGAAATTGCTTTTGCAAAATCAATCGAATTAACCACTCAAAACAATGTTATCACTCCAGCTTCTTCATTTCCAAAAAACGATACTATCACACAAGCAACTAAAAAATCTCAAAAAAATATCACTCAAAATTCACCCGAAAAAAAAGAGGTTCCAATGAAACATGAAGTTATTGAGCCAATTGAGAATGAACAAGACAAAATTCAAGAAGAAAAACCAGAAAAGATTACTAATGCGACACCAATTAATATTGATGATGTTATTGGAAATTGGGAAAAATTACGCTCAGAAATAGGCAAAAAAAACATGTCTTTGTCATCTTTTCTTTCCACCTGCAGGCCAAGTAGCGTATCTGATGGAAACATTGTCGTTATTTGCGCCAAATATGACTTTCACAAAGAAAAATTACAAGAAAGAAACAATCGATTGACAATTGAAGAAAATTTAGATAGAATTCTAAAGTCAACCACACGAATCAATGTGATTGTTGAAAAAACAGCTAACACAAATATTGAGGATTATTATGCCTCATTAGACAAGGATAAAGAGGATACCTCAGGAGACATCATGAGTAGCGCTCTAAACATCTTTGGAGGAAAAGTGGTTGAGCAATAAAACAAGTTACGAGCTTGTTTTAATATTGGGTCGTCGCCAAGCGGCCCGTCTCGCCCGAGGCTCACCGAGGCGGATAAGGCACATTAATAACAAAAAAGAAGAAGCTAAAAAATATTTGAAAATTTATAACATTGGGTCGTCGCCAAGCGGTAAGGCACTAGGTTTTGGTCCTAGCATCCGGGGGTTCGAATCCCTCCGACCCAACAAGTGAAATCAAGAAACGCCCTTTGGGGTGTTTTTTGATTTTATTTTTTAGAGATCTGGGATTCGAAGGGTATTTCAAAAAAGCAAACGATTTTGCTTTTTTGAAAACCCCGGCTTTGAAGGAATTACAAGTCTGCGATCCTGTCACTCTCAAGTGACAGGAGAGCGAGGAGTAATGGGTGAAAAGGAATCCCTCCGACCCAACATTGTACATAAAGCATGAAGCATGGAATATAGAACATGTAACAAAAAGCACCTTTTACAGGTGCTTTTTTTGTTCTCAAAATACTATTTCACCAACAATTCATTAATCACGTCCTCGTCTTTGCAAGAATGTTCGTTGCTTGCTGAATAATATTTCCTTGATTTTCCGTGACACCCTCCGTTTTCCTTGTATAGCGGGGTGACCATTGGAAAAAGAAATCCCACGTCTCTTTTTGTGAAATATTCATCCAGATACCTCAAAGTCTCAGCTCTTTTTTCTCGGCTCATTTCAGCAAAAATTCCCATGTCGTCACCCTTCACTCCACTCCAGTCCAAATGAACCAAAACATTGTTCGCCTTTTTGGAAAACTTTTCATTCCAAAGAAGTGCCCAACACCAATCCCCTTCTTTTTTCCACCAACGAGAAAAACATGGACCCTTCTCAATTTTTCCTCCAGCGTCTATTCCCACTCCCCCCTCAATGAAATCAAATTGTCGCAAATATTCCTCATTTTCAATGTCATTTGTTTGAGCGCCGATCACAATCTCAACTTCTCTAGCCTTTGCATATGCCCGCATTTCTTTGAGCACCTCTCCAATATGCGAATCATTGATATAGTCTTGATAGAAAACCTGACCAAACATGAAACTTTGAACTCCCAAGTCTATTGCTTTTTTTGTGATGTCCAAAACATACAAACGATATTCCTTCTCTTTGAATGATGGCTTACAAGTGTGTTCCCCCCAAACATTTTTGCTTCCCGGTCTGCACATATCACCAAAATCCAACTCTCTGTTCTCAGCTTCATAGAAATAATCTGCCTTTGTGTCAATTGCCTCTGCAATAAACATTCCATACACCAAATTTTTCCTATCCTTCTTTATCTTTCCCATTGTCTCTTCAATATCCTTAAAATCAGGCGGTTTTAACCATGTTTCAACAGCTCGATGAAGATAATAGCAACTAGATCTGTTCACCAACTCAGTTGCATCTTCCGTTCCTTTACTATATCCATTCAAGAGTCCGTCTGTGATGCACCCTTGTCTTTTCATTCTTTCAATGTCAGGTGGCAAAAGATCAAGTTTCGGTTTTTGCTTCTCCAGTGCCGCCACCCTCTCCTGCTCTTTTTTCACAGCCAACTCAAACTCAAGCTTTTCCGCTCTTTCTTTTTCTTCACTAATCCGAAGTTCATATTCTTCAATAATGTTTTTTGAGTTTTTCTGAACCAAAAAATACACTCCCCCGCTCACAGCAAAAGAAATCAAAACAAAAATCACCCAGATTGCCACGTTTTTTCTTGTGATTTCATTAATCATCTTCATGTTCCCCCTAATCAATAATTACCCTAAACTAATTCAATTATACCATCCTTAGGGATAAAAGTTAAAGACTAGAAAACAAAAAGCCCCATCCAAAAACTGAAATGAGGACTTTTTTGGTTTGATTTTTTCACTGCTAAACAAAAAGATAACTAACCCATTGGTTTCATTCTGAAGCCTCGCTTTTCAGCAAAACTTCCATGTAATGATTCAGATGATCCCTTTCTTTTTGAACAAATTCCTCAACTTCTGATCTGTTTTTTGGCAAACACACAATTTCTTCAAATTCAGGCAACTCACCTTTCTTTTTGCAATCACTTTCAAAACTGTCGTACAAGCGCATAAATTCTTGCGAATCAATTTTCAACTTCAAAACAAAAATAGCTGCCACCTTATTGGTGTCCAGACTATATTTCAAATATTTGATTCTGAGCTCATCAACGATTTCTTTGTTTTTTGCTTCAATTCCAACCTCCTCCATCAATTCTCTTTTGATGTTGTTCTCCAAATCAACATTCTTCCCCTTGATGTCATCATTGTCCAAACCTCCTCCAGCACATTGAATGACTCCAGACATGGCAGTGTGTCTTCCCATTCTCCCAAAAACAAGTTTTTCATCGCATGTTTCGATCAAGCATGAAGTGTGCAAATTTTTGCAAGCATATTTGTTTTCCAATCCAACTCTTTGAGTGTACAAATAGTGAGCATAATCCGAAACACTCAATTCAACAACTGTACCTCTGTCTTTCTTTTCAACACTTTTGATTGTGAAAACCTCTCCTCTTTTGAAATTGTTGCCATCTCTCAACAACCCCTCCCAATGCTCATCGATATCCTTTTGAATTGAATCAGGCAAAACAATTTTATTGTCATCCAACACCACCTCCAAATTTCCTTTTTCAATCAAAACCAATTCTTCTGCTTTCATATTCCTTGAATTTAATTTACCTTTCCTTCATTATACCCCTTTCAAAAGAAATGTTGCAAACAAAAGTCCCCACCCCAAACATGGGAATGAGAACTTTTTTGATTTTGGTTTTGCCACCATCCGCCACTACCTTGTCATCCTGAACTTGATTCAGGATCCCTGTCTATAACCACAAGTTAATCAAAAAGATGCCTGACTTTTTTTATCTATTACTAGCAACATACTACTTACCCAGACTTTGCCCACCATCCACCATTAAATTGACACCTGTTATAGCACTGGCTTCCTTGGAAGATAAAAACAATATTGCATCTGCAACTTCTTGAGGCTCAATGATCCTTCTCAAATAAATGTCATCAACAAACTTTTCAAGTAATTCCTTTGAAAATCCCTTAGCAATATCCGTATTTGTCACCCCTGGAGAAACTGAGTTCACCCTAATATCAGGAGCCACTTCTTTTGCTAGTGTCTTTGTGAAGCTGATCACTGCTGCCTTTGAACTTGAATAATCAATCACTCCTGGTCTCCCTTGATCAAACAACCCTCTTATTGACGCGACATTCACTATAGATCCTCCACTATTCATCAAAGGTACAGCTTTTTTGCAACATAAAAACACAGAATCCAAATTAACGGCATGAGTTTTTCGCCAGTCACCCACTGAAAGCTCTGCAAATGATTTAGGAGAAACAATTCCTGCGCTATTCACTAGAATGTCAATCTTACTATAAGACTTTTCAATTTTTTCAAACATTTCATCCACTTGCGCTTCATCACTAACATCAGCTTTCACAATCTCACCCTTCCCGTCAATATCATCAAGCACTTTCTTTGCTGAATCTTCATCGGAAACGTAATTAATAATCACAGTAGCACCTTCTCGCGCAAAGTTCTTTGCTGTCTCTGCTCCAATTCCTCTGCCACCCCCAGTAACCAAAACTATCTTATCTTCAAATTTCATAATTCATTTTCATTTAACAATTTAATAAACCTCAAACTAATTAAATCATACCACCCCAAGAAACAAAAGTTAAGCTTTCACAAAAAACAAAAAGTCCCCACCCAAAACCTGAATGAGAACTTTTTTGATTTTGATTTTTTCACTGTGGATCAAAAAGGTACCTGAACACTTTTTATTTAGGAAATAAAAAAACTGCCGAAGAAGTATTCTCCTCCGGCAGCTCCTATTCACTAACCTCGCGAACTATAGACACACCTCTTCAACCGCCACCAGACACACCTGGAAGACCTGCCCATTTGAGCACTTCTTCAATGCCAGAAAAAGAGGATTCTTTCAGCTCTTTTGAAAATTTCTCTACAATCACCATAAACCTTGGCATTTCAGTTCCGGGCGTTGCATACTCCTTTCTGAGAGCATCAATAAACCCCCTGTCAGTTTCCGAAAGATTTTTTCCGGTTGATTCTTCAAGGAAATCAATCCAACCAGAATCCCAATCACTGGAGTTGTGTAATCTCCCACTATATTTGTCTACCAAATAAGTGCGGCCAGTCCCGAAATCCAAAGATCTTCCACAAGAATCTCTCCCAGAGCAATACTCGAAAACCTTTCCTTCTTTCAAGGAGAGCTGAAAGCCCTTAGTTGGATTGATTATCGCACATCCTATTCCTTCATAATGCCGACACATGCCTCCCAAGCAATCCGCATTGGACATAAACTACCTCCCCTTATGTTTTATGATCAGTAATCTGCAAAATTAAATTCAAAAAGTTCTTCCTAAATGCTCTCATTTTTCAAATAGACTGTCAAGGAATCACGAACGATTTGCATCATAATTCTATGTATGAGAGATTATGTCGCAAAAATCAAAAAGATACCTAATCCTTTTTATTTCACTCAAAACCATTCGAAGCTAGAAATAAAAAGGGACCCATTGCAACACTCGGGCTACAAAAGGTCTCCTAATCCTGAAAATATCCTAGAACAGCACTGGCTCAGAAAATAAATCCTCTTTATTTAGAGCCCTGATAAAAATTCCAAGGCACTGATTTTTGGTGCCGGCAAATTCCGGATCAACGATGGCACACACGGCACTAGTCTGCTTCCGAAAAAATTCTTCAATTTCTTTCAATGTCATGGGACGCGAAAGAGCTGCTTTCACTCCCTCCGAGCCAACAATAGCATCTTCTGTTGACCAATTAACACTCTTGTCAAACACCTCAATGAAAGAGTTGAGTTGCTCATCTTGCACCATGCGAATTCCATTGATGTAGTCAATGATCATTCGGTACATTGCGTTATCACTGTCTTGAGCCATTTCGATCTCTCCTTGGAAACAAATTTTTGTTAAATTCCACCTCTTCTTCAGGACTCATAATAGTATCTAAAAACCACAAAAAAGTCAAGATTCAAGCCAAAACAACGCTCCACTTTCGTATGAGCCGTTGAAACTCGTGTATCTCCTCCTCTTTCCATCTTGCCTCGGCGAAACACTCAATGAAGACGGGTCAAGGGGAGGAATTAAAGAAGGGTTTGCACTGCACCCCCCCCACAAAAAACAAAAAGTCCCCACCCAAAACCTGGGAATGAGAACTTTTTTGATTTGATTTTGCCACCACTGCACTACTTGAAATCACCCTTCAAATTCAATTTTTCGAAGCGCAATTTCTTCATCCTCTCTTTTTCTTTCCTCCTTAGCTCTTTGATTCATATTATCAACAAATCCTTCAGCAAACTTTTTGACATTCTCATCCTTATCCTTTTTATATTTCTCAAAATCTTTTACCTTCCGCTTATAGCTATCTGAAATTCCATGCTCACCAGACACAACCCCTGTTTGAGCCAACACACCTTCAATGTTTCCCCAGATCTCCTTCTTGTCAGTCATCTTTATAATCCCAATCAAAATTTCATAATCAGGAACATCAAAAGTAAACATTTTCAAAATATTTTCAATTTCCTTTTCTGTGCTATTCTTATCCAAAACTTTCAAAATATATTCCTTTTTCACTCCATCAACTCTTCTCAAAAGTCTTCCAGTATCCATGCAAAAAATATAACTTCCTTTCTTTGCCAACTCAATCCACTCCAACATAAACTTTTCATATTCTTCTCCATTCACAATAGCCTCTTTCAGCTCTTGATTGAAATGATATGGAACTGCTTCATAATTGCCCTTTTCTTTCATATTTTGTCGATTATTAATCCGTTTCATGAAAACATTCATGACATTCTCATAATATTTTTCACTAAGAATAACCATCAACTCCTGCATTCGATGATCCAACTTATCTATTTCAACCAATAAACCAATAATAAACTTTATATTTCCATCACTAAATTCTAAAAGATCAAGAACTTTCCTATAAGAAGAAAAATCCAAATTATTCAATAATGCAGAAATACAACCTTGATCCTCACTATTCTGCTTCAATTCTTCAATAATTATTTTCTCAATTCTCTTCTTATCCTTCTTCCAAATAACAGCCAACGCTTCAATTAAGATTACATGGAAATTTGTCTTACTCACATCATTCTTAACATCCCTCAAGAAAGAAAATTTATTATTCCCCTTCACGATATCATTCAACAGCCTTATATCATTCTCTCTTACATACCTATCAACATGTTCCACGATACAAGAAACTGACCAAGGAATAACTTTTAGCATCTCAATGTTTTTTTTATCAACAATTGGCCCAATGAATTTATCCCATTCTCTTGTATGATTTTCAGCACGAAAACCACACAAAAACTGTGACACAAAATGATTCAATTCCTTTCCATTAAAAATAATTTCAGACAAAATCTTACCTGCTAAATCTGGTTTATTCTTTGCTAATTCAAAACAAAATTTCCTTGCATGACTTAATTCCCATTCATCAATCAATCTCCTTTTGACATAACTGGATAACTTCTCCAGTGCATCACAATATCTACCCAAATCATCCTCATCAATAGAATTAACCAACTCTTTTATCTCATCATTTAAGTCTTTTTCACTAATGGCCAAATCATTATGATCCTTAACAAGTAATTTCAAAAATTGATATTCTTCACTTTCATTAATTCTTTTTTTCAGTAATTCAATCTCGGGAATATTTTCTCCATAAGCCTTTTTCAAAAAATATAGCTTATCTTCTATCTCCTTAACAATCGGAAAACTTGAAATCTTACCATTTTTTCCAAACGCAAATTGATCATAAATTTTCACAAGATATTCAACATCACCTTCAACCATTTCAACCATTTTGTCATCATATCCCTCCATAGGCTTTCTTGTCGCCTCATTCAAAATATTCAATATTCTCAATTTTACATTTTCACTTCTAGTACCTTCAAACATCTCCACAAGCATATCAATCGTTTCTCTTCGAATATTTTTCAAAAACTTATTCACGCCAAGAGACCCTCTCTGAAAAACCATGGTATTATAATCCTTCATTGAAGTTCCCTCAAAAGAACTCTTCAAAAACTCACGAGTTACAATTTCAATCAAATCAAATATTTTCTTTTTTTGCTGAGGAGTCCATTTCAAAATTTCATCAAGAATTTTCCTTTGCACTCCATATCCTATTTTTGGATTGCTAATCGCATGGTAGTTATATTTAGAATACTTCTCCAAAACTTCCTTGATTTTCTTCTGAACAGATTCATATTTTTTAACTCTTTCTTGAATATCAATCAGCTTCATAAAAATATCCTTATCATAATATCGAATTATTTCCAATATTCCCACACATTTCAAGACTAAATCCTCATAACTCTTCCCTGAATATTCCCCAAATTTAGACTTATATTTCTTAGTAGGATATTTATTTTCCATAACCAAATCAATTATTTCAAAAGCTTGCTTCGTTGCCCTATGTACAAATTCCTCTAATAAATCCAGGGTGTCATAAATTTTATCATTATCTCTAAGCTTCGAAACAATTTTCCTAAATTCAACCGCAACAACGACTAATTGCTTATTTGCAACTTCATTATTTAGTGCAGCCAATTTACTCAAAAACTTTTTATTGTAATTATCTCTCATATGGTTAAACCATTAAATTATTTATATCTATTTCACCACTACTCACTAATTTTTCTAGAATATTCTTACCCAGTTTAAAATCGCTAACACTAACCAAGTTTCCAACTCTATTCAAAGCATCTTTTTGTATTAGGTTTTTTAATATAAATTCCTCCTCTTTTTTATTTATCCCCACTAATTTACGAATTTTAACTCTTATCTCACTATCATTAATATTGATTGGCCCATACAAATAAGTCATCGCTTGATATTTTACAGCATTTCCTGAATAATCCTTTTTTATATCTAATCCCTTTTCATAATTATCAATATCAAAGGTGCTTTCGGTATCACCCATAAAAGCTTCTATAATTTCATATTCACCCTCTTCTAAATTCATTTCATTAATAATTTTGCTAGACTCCTTATTGTTTGCACAAACAAAAACCATTTTATTTTGCCCTTGCTCAAACTGAGAATAATCATTTAGATTATTAATTTTCTCAGGATCCCATATTGTAATATATTTAATACCATTCCCCGTAATCTCATCAATGTGCTCTTGCCTTATAGTGAAATCTTTTCTAGGATATCTTATAAAAACCATCTCTTGATCATCTTCACACTTAATGACATTGGCAGCATTGCCCACTAAGCGCAACAATTCTTTAAAATTCTCGCTTGTACCATTAATAAAAATTATCTTACATTCTGCATTTTTAATTTTCCATGATAAACTACTTACTTGCTGCAATAATTTACTTGCACCGCTGACAGACTTTTTTTCACCATCACTTATTCTATATCGCCTATACTTTTCAAGTCCATCTAAATATTGTTGACTATTTATAAAAAATTCATTTTCGATTTTTAAAAAATCCCTTCTCACACCAGAGAATTCTGGATCACTTAGCGGTGAAAGTAAATCATCCAATCCTAAAACAATAACATTACCAACCCCTGTTTTATCTTTAATATATTCTTCAATACTTTTTTTTATTTTTTTTCCATTCTCTTGATACTCAATCTCCTTATTGTCCAAGTATTGATTTGTGGCAAATACAAAAGTTTCAACCTTATCCTTTTCATTTGATTCATTAAATCTTTTTATCTCTGCTTTAACTTTTCCTCTCCAGTCTTCTTGAACGCTATACTCAATTCTTATCTTCCCATCTTTTGTTTCAGAATCACCATGACAACCCGACTTTATAGAGCAACCTTTTTTAGTATTAAAACCAGGATTTTTTAAAATCAAGCCTTTTTTAAAAACTGGAAAAGTCACCTCAAAAGCGCCTAAGCGAATTAGCTGATCTACCATTTTCGGAAGCTCATCTCTTCTTATATCAGAAATGCTCTCTTTTAATTTTTTATATACCTGATTCTCCATTCAGTTTGAAAATTAATATCTCTCAATAAACTCCTTCGGACTCACCCACCATTCCAGCTTGGTTCTTTTGTGTTCTGGTTTGAAATATCCGGGGAGGATTTTTCTTTGCCAGGGTCCGGTGAAAATTGCGAAGTGAAGATGGGGTGTTTCCCAGAAACCGTTTTCTGGGGTGTTTGAGGCGCCGATGGTTCCAATTTTTTGACCCAATTCAACCGTGTCCCCTTTTGAAACAAAAACTCGTCCCATGTGACCACAGATCGAGAAGAAAACTTTTTTTGTTTTTGGATTCTTGTGCGCAATGATTGCAACCCATCCCCAATTTCCTTTTTCTTTCGTTCCTGCGTGAAGCTGACAATGCACGACCCTTCCTCTTCCAATTGAAAAAATCTTTGTTCCACCTTCACAGATGACATCTTCTCCAAGATGAATCCCCCAATTCACCCCTTCATAGGTGCAGTCTTTTCCAAACGGAGAACCATTCACTCTATAATCTTTCAAAGGAAGCCCCAGTTCATGTGTGTGCGGATATGCCATATTGTTGTTAGGAATTTAGGATTTTAGGAATTTAGGAATTTAGGATTTTAGGAATTTATGAGTTTCTGATTCATTATTAATTATTCATTCTTAATTATTCATTAGCCTCCCTAGCATTCATCCAAATCAAGCGGGCTGTGATGATCTTTTTTTCCGAAAATAATCCCCAAACTCACCACAAAAAATATCCCAGCAAGCCACATTGTGGTTAGTTCTTTGTCAAAACCAACAAAGTTCATGTTAGTTGTTGGTGAAATCAAAACCAGAACAATCGCAATTGGCAAATATATCCTTGCAAATTTCTTCCATGCGTTAAAAGCTTTCTCTCCTGTAAAGTATGCTCCAGTCAAAGAAAAAATAATAGCAAGTGCAAAATAAAACGTTGTCTGTATTATATTATCAAAACGGTGAATGAATTTCCTAACACAAGCAGTATCGCCCTTTGAACATAATCCAAAATTTTCTGGCAATGCTAAAACCAAGCTAGCAACAATCGCAATTAAACATGCAATTATTATATTTCTGATTTTCTTCTTATAACTCATATTTTTTATTTATCCTTTTAAAGCGAACTTTGTTTTTCTCTCTTTCCCAGAATAATCCCCAAACTCACCACAAAAAATATCCCAGCAAGCCACATTGTAACAAATTCTTTATCAATTCCCAACATTCCACCCATGTTTGATGTTACAGATACAAGAAATATGGACACAATCAAATAAATAATTGCGAATAACTTCCAACTATCAAATGCTCCTTTAGTAAATAATAATACTATGGAAATAGTGCCAAAAGCGATCGAGAAAAGGGCCAAAAAATTAAATATTGCTTCAAATTCACCTGGACTGCAATAATGTCTTGTCGATAAAGATAAACAGGTACCAAAAGAAAAAATTCCAGTAATTACAGATATTAGCAACATTATTAATATCTTTTTCTTATAATTCATATTCCTTATTGTTTAATAAATTTTATTACTTCTCAAAACAGGACATGAGCCGACGGCCGTCATCTGGTGTCCTACTTTATTATTCCTTGAAATTTCTTTTTAATTTCTTGTTCGTTGTCAATTTTCAAAGCTGTAATTACTCGCACATAGCGCTCAGCAGAATATAGCCTCGTCAATTCAAGAATAGCTCTCTCAAAGGGGTGCGGAGAAACAAAAACACTTTGTTGCAATTTAGCAAATTTTAATTCATACAAATGTTCTCTCAAAATACCTCTGAATATTCGATCTTTTTCAGGAATATCAAAAATAACAATTCTCCATTTCCCATCCCACTTTTTTGGCTTCTTGCACGCAACACTACTCCCCAATAAACTCAGCTTTCTTGCTTCATTTTTTCCTTTTTTAGTTAACTCCAGCTTAAAATTTCCATTTGGAAGCATTTTCTTTTCAATTAGTTTTTCACGAGAAAGCCTTTGCATAGAACGAGAAAAACTTCTAGAATTAATGTTTTTCCACTCTCTTTTTATTTCACGCAATACCTTGAAATATTGCCTTGGAGATGAAGTCGATCCTAACACCACACCTCCCACAAGAGTAACTATGATCTTTTTTTGAACTGGTCCAATTCTATACATATCCTTTCAAACAGGACACGAGCCGACGGCCGTCATCTGGTGTCATGTTTTTTCTTTTTTTTAAATTACTATTTTCTGATCTCAATCTGGTTTCTCTATCTCAAATCTCTCCGTCAACTGACGGACTCAATTCTCGTTCTAGCATTCATCCAAATCAAGCGGGCTGTGATGATCTCTCTTTCCAAGAATAATCCCCAAACTCACCACAAAAAATATTCCAGCAAGCCAAAGTGATATAATTTCACTATCCGGACGAAGAAACCCAGGCGTGTCAGGAGTAATCACTGCCAAGATAATAGCAATCGATAAATACACCCCTGCAAAATTCCTCCAAATCTTAAATACCCCTTCATTTTTCACAAAATATAATACAATAAAAATTATAATTAACGCCAAGGAAAACAAAAATAAAAATGTCCCTAGATCATTAAAATACCTATTTTTATAAATCGTTCCAGCAATAATACTCAAAATTATTGCTGCACTTAATAAAATCTTTTTATTTTTCATATATTTTTAAATATTTAAATTAATTTTGTTAATAATTTTCATTAGATTCTCAATTTCTTCTTCAGAAATCCCCAGTTTCTCAATGTCTTTTCTTTTTTTCACTTAAATAATTATTTCTTCAAACAGGACGCGAGCCGACGGCCGTCATCTGGTGTCATGTTTTTTCTTTTTTTTAAATTGCTGTTTCATGATCTCAATCTGGTTTCTCTATCTCAAATCTCTCCGTCAACTGACGGACTCAAATCTCGTTCTAGCATTCATCCAAATCAAGCGGGCTGTGATGATCTCTTTTTCCGAAAATAATCCCCAAACTCACCACAAAAAATATCCCAGCAAGCCACATTGTGGTTAGTTCTTTGTTTATATTTATAAGACCTCCGGATGTAACTGGGGTAATCAAAATCAATATGATTGCAATTGGAAGATAAATTATTGAAAATTTCTTCCAAATGTCAAAAGATTTTTTATTTGTAAAAAATAAAAATATTGAAACGACCACTAAAGAAATTGACCCAAATAAAAGTGGCTCACCAATAGTAAAAGTTGGCATACTATAAATACATGCATCATTATTTCTATCACATATACCCATGTTTTCAGGATAGACTATCGCATATCCAATAAGGAACAGAATAATAGATGTCATCAATATAATACTTTCTTTCTTTTTAGATTTCATACTTTTTTATTTATCCTTTTAAATCGAACTTTGTTTTTCTCTCTTTCCCAAAATAATCCCCAAACTCACCACAAAAAATATCCCAGCAAGCCACATTGTGGTTAGCTCCTTGTCAAAACCAACAAAGTTCATGTTAGTTGTTGGTGAAATCAAAACCAGGATAATCGCAATTGACAAATATATCATTGCAAATTTCTTCCATGCGTTAAAAGCTTTCTCTCCTGTAAAGTATGCTCCAGTCAAAGAAAAAATAATAGCAAGTGCAAAATAAAATATAAACTGCACTAAATTATCAAAGGTATCGATATACCAATAAATACATCCGTCATCGTTCTTGGAGCACAATCCAAAATTTTCTGGCAATGCTAAAATCAAGCTAGCAACAATCGCAATTAAACATGCAACCACCACATTTCTTATTTTCTTCTTATAACTCATATTTTTATTTTTAATTATTTATTTTTGAAATTATATTAATCAAAACATCAATCTCTTCTTCAGAAATCCCCAGCTTCTCAATGTCATTTCTTTTATTCACAGCTTCCAAATGATTGACCATGCTTTCCAGGATGTTTTTTGCAGGTTGTGTTTTTTCATCTTCAAGCAACCTTTTCACCTGAATCATTCTTTGGACAAGTGGTTGTTTCACACTTTTGTGACAAGTGAGATCATTCAAAATCTTTTCCAAAATGAGAAGTGAAGCTTGCGCATTCATTGTATCATCTCCTGGACTCAATGAAAAATCAACGATTCCATCTCCTTCCAAATCAATTTCCATTGCGCTCACTTCCCCTTCATTGATTTCAAGCTCCGCCTCCATCCCTTCAAACACGGGAATGTCAGAAAAAACGGTTGTGTTCTCAGTTTCTTCTCCCAGAACCTCATCAATTTCAAATGTGAATGTTCCCATTCCCGTTCCAATCAAATCAACATTGGTCACACCATCACCATCAGACCCCAAATATTTTGTTTCTCCGAATTCCCAATAGTACGAATTTGGAATTTCCTCTTCAAACATCCTCAAATCAGAATCAGGATTTGGGTTTTGAGTGACTCCTGTGTGGCTCCCTTCCTCGTCAAAAAGATGAACGTCCACTGGAGAATGCATTCTAAGACGCAATCTTTTATCCTCATTTTTAACTTCCGGCTTATCATCCTTAATATAACTAGTCAATTCATCCTTATTCTCAATAAGATTTGAAATAAAATCTTGAAGTGAGTCAATCTCAAGGATATCTGCATGCTCCCTGTTAACCTGAAAACCACCGAGACGATTATACTTTTTCAAATCAACATAATAGTCCACATCACTCATTACAACAGCACTGGCAGTCACTACTGTGCCATCCCCGTCTTGAACAATAGCTAATTTTCGATCCAAATTACTAAGTCCATTGCAGAAATATAGGTCGCAATTGTCATATTTGATTCCGGAAATTGTGTCCAATCCCCATCCAGCAATTTGAATGATTTTCATTCCTTCTGGTGCTTCCCAGTCATCAATTTCACTGTGCAAGTTTGTTGCTTTTGAAAACAAACTATTTGAAAGAACATTGGGCGAATCCGTGTCAGAAAAGCTTGGGTCACTTCTTTGTCCATCATCTCCCAAAAGAAAACTTTTCATTTCATCAAAACTATCAATGTCTTTGCCATATAGTTTTTGAAAATCATAAATGTCATCCACTTCATCAGAAAACTCAATCACTGGAGTTTCCACTTTTTCAAAATATTTTTTTGAAGGAAGAAGGTTATACGCTCCACTCATGTTTTCCGCAAAACCTCGAGCAGTGTCTTTGTCTAGGATTATTCCTGAAGCTATATTAAGCTTGTCTCCATGCAAAAGTCCTGCCAAGGCCTTTGGGGTTCCTGCTTGTGGGGTGGCGACGAAAATGATTCTTTCCACCAAGTCCTCTCTTCCTCTTTCTTCAAGCTCACTCACCAAAAGTTTT
>Ga0224510_10000288_pt1 | contig 41738 bp, 36 predicted proteins | sample SF_May12_sed_USG_FD_170161 | JGI IMG/M metagenome (GOLD analysis project Ga0224510, IMG submission 170161) | Sediment microbial communities from San Francisco Bay, California, United States - SF_May12_sed_USGS_4_1 | ecosystem: Environmental > Aquatic > Marine > Sediment | place: USA: California... | reverse complement strand
TTCCTCCTCATAGGTGGAGTAGAGGTAGGCGGTCGTAGTGGCAAATTCTGCGGCACAGGTATCGACTCGCTTGAAAACCGGCCGTACGCCATGGCGAATTCTGCGTTTGCGAATTACCTGTTCGTCCTGCTGCAGCAATGTAGCAATGCGCGCGTCCGAGAAGCCTTTGCGTTTCAGTTGCCGCAGTCGCACCGCGTCGAGAGCTTCGAGGCCGTCCTTGCGTATTCGGCCTTCCTCGGCAACCAGGTCCGCGATTTGCGCCAGAAACCAGGGATCGATTCGTGAGAGTTTTGCGACTTCGTCAATGGATAAGCCGAATCGCATCGCATCCGCGACGTAAAGGATTCGCTCCGCGCCGGGCGCGCGCAGTTCGTGCCGCAACTGGTCGCGGCCCTCTTCGCTATCGACCGAATCGGCGCGTTCGTCCAGACCAGCAATACCGGTTTCAAGACCGCGCAGTGCCTTTTGCAGCGACTCCTGAAAAGTTCGTCCGACAGACATGACTTCGCCAACCGATTTCATCTGCGTCGTCAGGCGCGTATTCGCGCCGGGGAATTTCTCGAAAGTAAATCGCGGTATCTTGGTAACTACGTAATCGATTGTCGGTTCGAAGGATGCCGGCGTGGCGCCACCGGTAATATCGTTTTGCAGCTCGTCCAGCGTATAGCCGATCGCGAGTTTCGCCGCGACTTTCGCGATCGGGAACCCGGTCGCTTTGGAAGCAAGTGCCGATGATCGCGAAACGCGGGGATTCATCTCGATAACCAACATTCGGCCATCCTCGGGATCCACGGCGAATTGAACGTTCGAACCACCGGTCTCTACACCGATTTTGCGCAATACGTCGATCGACGCGTTGCGCATGCGCTGATATTCCTTGTCTGTCAGCGTCTGTGCCGGCGCCACGGTAATCGAGTCACCCGTGTGCACGCCCATCGGATCGAAGTTTTCGATGGAACAGACAATGATGCAATTGTCATTGCGGTCGCGCACGACCTCCATCTCGAATTCCTTCCAACCGAGCACGGATTCTTCGAGCAGTATTTCATTGGTCGGCGACATCTCCAGGCCGTGGGTCACGATCTGTTCGAACTCGTCGCGGTTATAGGCGATGCCCCCACCTGTGCCGCCCAGCGTGAATGACGGGCGGATAATCGTCGGAAATCCGATCTTCGGCTGCTTTTCGAAGGCTTCCTCCATCGAATGGGCGATTTCCGCCTTCGCTACTTCCAGCCCGATGTCCTGCATCGCTTCCCGGAAAAGTTCACGATCTTCGGCCATATCGATCGCATCGCGCGACGCGCCAATCAGTTCAACTTTGTATTTCTCAAGCACGCCCTCTCGGACCAGGTCGAGTGCGCAATTCAGGGCCGTCTGGCCGCCCATCGTCGGCAGCAGCGCATCCGGCCGCTCCTTGGCAATCACGCGCTCTACAACCGACCAGTTGACCGGTTCAATGTAAATTGCGTCGGCGGTTTCCGGGTCGGTCATGATGGTCGCCGGATTGGAGTTCACGAGAATGACCCGGTAGCCCTCGCTCTTCAGGGCTTTGCAGGCCTGGGCACCCGAGTAATCGAACTCGCAGGCCTGGCCGATGACGATTGGACCGGCACCAATGATCAAAATACTCTCTATGTCGGTTCTTTTTGGCATGTGTCAGAGCGGCTTCCGGCGCTTGTCCTGTGCGTGATCAAATATCATAAATTACATTATGATTATCAGATAAATAATTGTTTTATGAGTATTTTCTAAAACGTCAATGCGGTTTTCGTATGACGGCGTTTCAGCGCGTCCATTGCAACAATGAAGTCTTCGAACATGTGCAGAAGATCGTGCGGACCGGGGCTCGCCTCCGGATGTCCCTGAAAACTGAAGGCGGGTTTGTCGGTTAGCGCCATGCCCTGCAGGCTGCCGTCGAACAGGGAACGGTGCGTAGCAACGACGTTCTTCGGCAGGCTGGTTTCGTCGACGGCAAAGCCATGGTTCTGACTGGTGATGATGACTTTCCCTGTTTTCAGGTCCTGTACCGGGTGATTGGCCCCGTGGTGCCCGAACTTCATTTTTACCGTGCGTGCGCCAACCGCAAGACCTAGCAGCTGATGACCGAGGCAGATGCCGAATACCGGCAAGTCCGCATCCAGAATGTCCCGGATCGCGTTGATCGCATAGTCGCAAGGTTCGGGATCACCCGGACCATTCGACAGAAAAACACCATCCGGCGCCAAAGCAAGCACCTGCGATGCCGGGGTCTTGGCCGGTACCACGGTCATGCGGCAATCGAGATCGGACAAAAGGCGCAGGATGTTGCGTTTGATGCCGAAATCGTAGGCAACGACATGGTATGGCGCTATACGGCGACTAAGGATCCGCGGGCGACGACCGAACTCGGTCCCATGACACCACTGGTACATTCGGTCCGTGGTGACGATCTTGGCCAGGTCCATACCGGCGATACCGGGGAACTTGCTCGCGTGCTGCACGGCGATTGCCGGATCTACCGTTCCGGTCATGATGCATCCTGACAAGGCGCCCTTTTCACGAAGAATACGGGTCAGTTTGCGGGTGTCGATATCGGCGATCGCTACGGTCTTGCCGGCTTTCAGGAAATCCGAAAAACTGCGCTCCGATCGCCAGCTGCTGGTCAACATCGAGCTATCGCGAATAACCAGGCCCGAGGCATGAACCCGCGAGGATTCCATGTCCTGGCTGTTGGTCCCGGTGTTCCCGATATGCGGATAGGTGAGCGTAACGATCTGCCGGCAATAAGACGGATCCGTCAGGATCTCCTGGTAACCGGTCATGGCCGTGTTGAATACGACTTCTCCAATGGTCTTTCCGTCTTTGCCTACGGAAATGCCATGGAATACCGTACCGTCCTCGAGTGCGAGTATTGCGGGCGTAGTCAACGATCGCGCCCGTCGGGTCGAAGATTTTTTTTGCTTTGGAATTTCATCAAAACCGTACTCTAGATGCGCAAAAGCGGAAGGACACTGTCTTCCGCTTATGGCCGCGCCGGCAGGCCGGCGGCCCGGCGTAGTTTACTCAACACAGCGCACTGGCGCCAGCGCAAGCTCGAATCAGCTAAGGATATCGCTCACCGCGTAGAGCCCTTTTGCTTGCTTGACCAGCCATTGCGCCGCCCTGAGCGCACCTTCGGCAAAAACCCGCCGATCGGTCACTTTGTGGGTCAATTCAAGTATTTCATTAGCGCCCGCAAATCGCACCGTATGCTCACCGGGATTGTCGCCTTGGCGGTAGGAAGTAACGACCACACTGTCTGCGGGTTGATCCCTCAGGAACCCGTCCGGATCGAACAGGTACACCGATTGAAATTCCTGCCCGCGGCTCTTCGCCGCTGCTTCAGCAAGCTTCAATGCGGTTCCGGACGGAGCGTCGGCTTTGTGCACATGGTGGGTTTCCAGTACTGAAACAACGAAATCCATTCCCAGGGCCGCTCCGGCCTGCCCCACGAGTTTCTGCATCAGGGCGATGCCTATGCTCATATTGCGGTCATAAAGCAATGGAATCCGCGACGAAGCCTTGCGCATGGCGGTCAGGCCCTTGGAGTCCAGTCCGGTAACGCCTGACACCAGAGGCTTGCCGGCGTCCACAACTGCAGCAAGTACCGACGCGGTTGCAGCCGGCAAGCTGAAATCCATTGCAATGTCGAACAAATCGGCGTCGAGGTTCGCCGGATTCGAAACGATTGGCAGATCGGTGCCAATGCCGGCGGCGGCAACTGCCTCCTGTGCCGCAGATTCACTGCCTGGCTTGACACAAAGCACCGCCAGTTGAAAATCCGCGTTTGCGACGACCTGGCGCATAACAGCCTGGGCCATACGGCCCGCCCCGATCAACGCGATTCTCAACATTTGCTGACCTCGGTTTACTGGCTGATCCGGTCGAAAAATCTCTTGACAGAGTCAAGCCAGCCGCCGGCCCGCGGATTGTGGCGCTTGCCCCCTGTACTCAGCAGCTCGTCAAATTGTCGAAGCAGGGATTCTTGCTCGTCGGTGAGATTTACCGGCGTTTCGACTGACACCTTTGCAAACAGGTCACCGAGATGCCGGTCTCGCACCGTGCTGACTCCCTTTCCGCGCAGTCGAAAAACCTTGCCCGACTGAGTGCCGGCAGGAATCTTGAGCGACACGTGTCCGTCCAGGGTCGGCAGTTCAACCTCGCCACCCAGCGTTGCCGTAGCGAAACTGACCGGTATTTCGCAGGAAAGATCGGCGCCGGATCGCTCGAACAGCTTGTGCGGCCGTACCCGGATTTCTACGTACAGATCGCCCGGCGGCCCGTTGTTGCGGCCGGCCTCGCCCTCTCCTGTGAGGCGAATGCGATCGCCGCTATCCACGCCCGGCGGCACTTTGACCGACAGCTTTTTGGTCTTGCTGACCCTACCCCTGCCGTGACATTTGCCGCAGGGATCCTGAATGACTTTGCCGGCACCTTTGCAGGCCGGGCAGGTTTGCTGAATCGAAAAGAAGCCCTGCTGCATTCGCACCTGACCGACGCCACCGCAAGTCGTGCACTGCACAGGTTCGGTGCCCTTCTTGGCGCCACTGCCATCACATTCGGCACAGGGTGCCTGCGTCGGAACTTCGATAGTGACAGAGTCGCCGCTGACAGCGCGTTCCAGCTCGAGCTCGAGCTCATAGCCCAGATCCGAGCCACGGAAAACCTGGCTGCGACCGCCGCGCCTTCCGCCACCTCCAAATATGTCGCCAAAAACGTCGCCGAAGATATCGCCGAATCCCTCCGCCGAAAATCCACCGGCACCACCACCGCCGGCAGCGGCACGGAGTCCGTCGTGACCGAAGCGATCATAAGTTGCGCGCTTATCAACATCCGTGAGGGTTTCGTAGGCTTCCTTGGCCTCTTTGAACTTTTTGCCGGCCTCGGCGTCCTCCTGATTTCTGTCGGGATGGTGCTTCATGGCAAGACGACGATAAGCCTTCTTGATCTCGGCCTCCGTCGCTTCCCTCGGTACACCGAGAACCTCGTAATAGTCGCGCTTTGCCATGGCCTGCCTGTTTACATAGTAAACCGGGCGCCAACTTCGGCGCCCGGTTCCGTCATTGCATGATGATCCGGAAGTCGATTACGACTTGGACTTGTCGTCGCCGTCAACCTCTTCGAACTCGGCATCGACGACATCTTCACCATTGGCTTTCGCCGATTCTTTGCCTGCTTTGCCCTCTTCTGCCGCTTTGTCGGCGTGCAGTTTTTGTGCAACGGCGGCCGAAGCTTCTGCCAGTGCAGACGTCTTCGCTTCAATTTTGACTTTATCTTCGCTGTCCAGCACCGCCTTCAAATCCGACACCGCCGATTCGACAGCATGCCGTTCTTCGCCGGTCGCTTTCTCGCCGAGCTCCTTGAGAGTCTTCTCAGCTGCATGGATCATGCCGTCTGCCTGGTTGCGTGCGTCAACCAGCTCGCGGAATTTCTTGTCTTCCTCGGCGTGGCTCGCCGCGTCAGCAACCATTTTCTCGATTTCTTCATCAGACAAGCCGCTGGAGGCTTTGATGACGATGTTCTGCGATTTACCGGTTGCCTTGTCCTTCGCCGAAACATTCAGAATTCCGTTCGCATCGATATCGAAGGTCACCTGGATCTGCGGTAGCCCGCGCGGCGCCGACGGAATGTCGGTAAGGTCGAATCGACCCAGTGACTTGTTGTCGCGGGCGCGCTCTCGCTCACCCTGCAGGACATGAATGGTTACTGCATTCTGATTGTCGTCAGCAGTTGAGAATACCTGCTCCGCATTGGCCGGAATCGTCGTATTTTTCTCGATCAGCTTGGTCATTACACCACCGAGCGTCTCGATACCGAGCGAAAGCGGCGTGACGTCGAGCAACAACACATCCTTGACGTCACCTGCAAGCACACCACCCTGGATTGCGGCGCCGAGTGCCACGGCCTCGTCCGGGTTTACGTCCTTGCGCGGCTCCTTGCCGAACAGGCTCTGCACTTCCTGCTGCACCTTGGGCATTCGGGTCTGTCCGCCGACCAGAATGACATCGTCGACATCGCTGACTTTCAGGCCGGCATCTTTCAGCGCAATCTTGCACGGTCCAATGGTCCGCGTGATCAGTTCGTCAACCAGCGACTCGAGCTTCGCCCGCGTCAGCTTTATGCTGAGATGTTTTGGGCCGCTGGCATCGGCCGTGATGTACGGCAGATTGACCTCGGTCTGTTGTGACGAAGACAATTCGATCTTTGCCTTTTCGGATGCCTCCTTGAGGCGCTGCATCGCCAGTGGATCCTTGCTGATATCCACGCCGCTTTCACGCTGGAATTCCGATGTCAGGTATTCCATTACGCGTATGTCGAAATCCTCGCCACCGAGGAAAGTGTCGCCATTGGTTGCCAGTACTTCGAACTGGTGCTCACCGTCCACTTCAGCGATTTCGATAATCGAGATATCGAAGGTGCCGCCGCCCAGGTCGTAAACTGCGATTTTGGCATCGCCGCGCTTCTTGTCCATGCCGTATGCAAGTGCGGCCGCAGTAGGCTCGTTGATAATTCTCTTGACATCGAGACCGGCGATCTTGCCGGCATCCTTGGTTGCCTGCCGTTGCGAATCGTTGAAGTATGCTGGCACGGTCACAACGGCCTCGGTCACCTCGTGACCAAGATAGTCTTCCGCCGTCTTTTTCATTTTCATCAGCACACGGGCGGAAATTTCCGGCGGTGCCATCTTGTTACCGTTCACCTCGACCCAGGCGTCACCGTTGTCCGCCTTGGTGATCTTGTAGGACACCATGCCAATATCGCGCTGCACGACGTCGTCCTCGAACCGACGCCCGATCAGGCGCTTGACTGCGAACAACGTGTTCTTCGGATTCGTGACAGCCTGTCGTTTGGCCGACTGGCCGACCAGCACCTGGTCGTCCTTGCTGAACGCGACAATAGATGGCGTTGTGCGGTCGCCCTCGCTGTTCTCGATTACCTTGGGTTTGTCACCCTCCATCACTGCTACGCAGGAATTGGTGGTACCCAGGTCGATACCGATAACCTTTCCCATAATCTTTGATCTCCATGCGGAAAAAACTGAACTGGCTGTTAGGTGGGGCCTCTACGGCAGGTTTCAAGCGCGAAAACTCGGCCAATTGGCAGCAAATCAGCCCTCTTGGTCGGGTTCTGCGGCGACTACTACCCTGGCCGGTCGGAGCAGGCGGCCGTTTAGCTCATAGCCCTTCTGAAATACAGTCAGGACCGATCCTGGCTCTGCTTCGGCCGACGGTTGCATGGTCATGGCTTCGTGCAGCTGGGGGTCGAACGGCTCACCCAGCGGATCAATCTCGCTGATGCCGAACTGCTGCATGGTAGAGATCAACAGCTTCAGCGTTGCTTCACAGCCCTCCCGAAACGCGCCTACATCGGCACCGTCGGCGGCCGACAGACCCAGCTCGAGGCTGTCCCGGACTGCCAGCAGTTCGCCGGCAAATCGTTCCAGCGCAAATTTTCGTGCATTGTCGATGTCGCGCTGGCTGCGCTTGCGTACATTCTCCAGCTCGGCGACGGCTCGCAGGTATTTGTCCCAGTTCTCGTCGGCCAGCGCCTGCGGATCGATTTGCCGCTGATCGGCTGACTCCTGAGATTCGCCAGATACGTCTACCGGCCGAGGACCGGTATCGTCGCCCGTCGCTTCGACATTGTCAGCGACGTGTTCATCGCTTGCGATTTCGGCCTCTTTCGGCTTCCCACTCATCAGGTAACAGCTCCGGTAATAGGTGTTGCGACACCACTGTCGCGGTCATTCGGTGAATTTTGTGCAGCGAGTTTTGGGGGTTTGGCGAGGAATATCAAGGCCGGTCGGGAAACCTTCGGCTCATCTGCCGCCGGTCGCCGGCCTATTCGGCTAGCTAGCCGGTTCGTGCGCGCCTTTCATCGCCGATTCCAGAAGCCTTGCCGTAACGTCGACGATCGGCACTATCCGGTCGTATGCCATTCGCGTAGGCCCGATAACGCCCAGGACTCCGATATGATCATCGTCGACGTGGTAAGGCGCGGTAACAATGCTGCAATTGTCGAGAATGCTGTATCCCGATTCCTGGCCTATGAATACCTGCACGCCGCTGGCATTGATACTTCTGTCCAGCAGGTCCAGCAGCAACCGTTTGCGCGAAAACGCGTCGAAAAGCCGGCGCAGGGTCTCAAGGTCTGAAAGCTCGGCGAAATTCATCAGATTTGCCTCGCCGGTCAGCAGGTACTCCCCGCTCGGCCGTGAGGCACCCTCCAAGGCCGACTGGGCAACCGTAATGATGTCGTGCATCGCCCGATTCATGGAGTCGCGAGTCTTTTCGAGTTCTCCGATCAACTGCTCGCGAATCTGCGACAAATCCATTCCAACGTAATTCTCGTTGATGAAGTTGGCGGCGCGCCGCAGCTCGTCGGCACTACGAGGTGCCTCGGTATGCAGGATGCGGTTTTGTACCTCGCGATCGTTGATGACGAGTATCGCCAGAACCCGGCTGTCAGACAGCGGCAGAAAATCGATTTGCCTCAGAATTGCCTTGTGCCCCCTCGGCACCGTTACTACACCGGCGAGGCTCGTGAATTTCGCCAGCAGCTGCGAAACGGCACTCAACAACGCCTCCGGATCTTCCTGCTTACTTGCGATCTGCAGCCGCAATTTGCGTAAATCGCCGCCTTTCGGCTGCTTGTACCGAATCAGCGAATCGACAAACAATCTATACCCTTGAGCGGTAGGTACCCGTCCCGCCGATGTGTGCGGCGCGGTAACCAGACCGAGATCCTCGAGATCGGACATAATATTGCGAATCGTGGCCGGGCTGAGTTCCAGGCCGGCATCTTTGGACAAGGTGCGGGATCCGACCGGCTGCCCGTCACGAATAAAGCGGCGTATCAATACCTTGAGCAGGTATTGGGCACGCTCGTTGGGCATGGTGCTGACGGCTTCAGTCATCGTTTACCAGAGAACGAAATACGCAATAGTGACTCAACCTGAAAGTGCCCGAACAACAATGTCCGGCCAAATGCCGGAGTTGGCTTGGCGGCCGGTCCGCGGTTTGCAACAATCCGCAGGTTTTCTCCCGCCAGCAATAGCTCACCGACCCGTAGCAGAATATAGTCAAGGCAGGCATGACTCAACCATTCAATACAATTGCCCTTGTCGGTCGATTCGAGGACGAACGTGTCGCAGAGCCCATGGAGGCGCTGGCGCGTTTTTTGACAAAAGTCGGCAAGACAGTCATCGCGAATCCCGGCATCGCCAGGGAATTTGCTGCTCGCGCGGTCGAAGAATCGGCAATAGCCGCCGAGGCAGATTTGATCATCGCAGTGGGTGGCGACGGAACGATGCTCTACGCTGCCAAGATGGCGCGTCATGTCGATGTGCCGTTGCTGGGTGTTAACAGGGGCCGCCTCGGATTCCTTACTGATGTGCTGCCCAGCGAAATGCTCGCCAGCCTGGCTCGAGTACTGCAAGGGGAATATTCCCGTGAATCGCGACTGCTGCTGGATGCGCACATAGAATCCTCGGACGGCCGATCGCGTCGGGAATCAGCGCTCAACGACATCGTTTTGCAGAGAGCGCAAGGTGGCCGCATGCTCGCCTTTGATACCCGAATCGACGGCAAGCCGCTCAACTCGCATGCCGGCGACGGGCTTATAGTTGCAACACCGACGGGATCGACGGCCTATGCGCTGAGTTGCGGCGGCCCGATAATCGAGCCTAGCTTGAATGCCGTAGTCATTGTCCCGGTTTGCCCGCATACGCTGAGCGACAGGCCCATCGTGATTTCGGCAAACCTGCAAATTGAAGTGGTTCTGCATGCGCAAGGGAATATCATGGCCGAGGTTACCGTCGACGGCGTCAGTCAGGGCCAGTTCGGCCCCGACGACAAGCTGACCGTGTCGCGTTCCATGCAGCAGATCACGCTGATCCACCCGCCCGGCTACGATTTCTATGAAATCCTGCGTTCCAAGTTGCATTGGGGCCATGACAGCCGCTTTGCGAACTCATAACGAGCCGGTCGCAAGCACATGCTGACTCGATTGCAGATTCGGAATTTCGCCATCATCGATCAGGCGACAGTCGAATTCGACGCCGGAATGACGGTACTAACCGGTGAAACCGGCGCCGGCAAATCGATTCTGGTCGACGCGCTTGGCCTGGTACTCGGCGAACGCGGCAGCACGGGGCTCGTGCGTCCCGGTAGTGACCGCGCCGAGTTTTCGGCGGAGTTCGACATTTCGCAGCACGATACGGCACGAGCGTGGCTTGCCAGCCAGGCATTGGATAACGATGACGATTGCTTGCTGCGCAGGGTTGTCGGCGCTGATGGTCGGTCCCGTGCATTCGTCAACGGCAATGCCGTGACTTTGCAGAATCTGAAGACGCTCGGCGAGATCCTGCTGGACATTCATGGCCAGCATTTCCACCAGTCGCTTGTCCGTCGCAATGTACAAAGAGATTTACTGGATCATTTTGGCGGATTGTCGGACCTGCGCTCGACCACTCGGAACGCGTTCGAGGACTGGCAAAAGCTGTCTCGCGAGTGGCAGGACCTCGAGAACGCCAATTCCGATCGCGCTTCCCGAATAGAGTTGCTCGGCTTCCAGGCCGCTGAACTCGAGTCTCTTGGATTGAAGGCCGGTGAATATGCCGACTTGCAGACGGAGCGCCGCACCCTGCAAAACTCCGGCCGCCTTGCCGAGGCAGTAAACGTTGCCATCGGTGTGATCTACGATGGCGAACCGGCCAACGCACAGAACCTTGTTGCTGAAGCCACTCATGCGATTGAAAACGCCAGCAACTACGACGAGCGATTGAAGCCTGCACTAACGCTGCTCAACGATGCCGGGATCCAGATCAGCGAAGCTTACGATTTGCTGCGACGTTACGCGGAATCGCTTGATGCCGATCCCCTGCGTCGCGACCAGGTAGAAGAAAGACTGGACGCGATTCAAGCCGTAGCAAGAAAGCATCGCTGCGAGCCCGAGGAATTGCAGGAAGTGCATGAACGTGTTCGCGATCAACTCGACACACTGGAGACTGCGGAAGAACGCGGCGTAGAACTGAAACAGATGGCGAAGCGTGCGGAAACAACCTATCGGGATGCTGCGACGGCGCTATCAAAGCAAAGGCAACAAGCCTCGAAGAAGTTTTCTACAGCTGTAAGCGTCGCGATGGCCGATCTCGGCATGAGTGGCGGCGTATTCGAGGTCCAGCTAAGCAATTCGGCAGAAGCGAGAGCCTCGGGCATTGACGATATCGAATACCTGATAAGCGCAAATCCCGGACAGGCACCCATGCCCTTGTCAAAGATAGCTTCCGGCGGTGAACTTTCGCGCATGAGTCTGGCAATTCAGGTAATTGCAAGCGATGGAAGCACCATCCCGACGATGATATTCGACGAAGTCGACAGCGGCGTTGGCGGAGGCGTCGCGGAGATGGTCGGACGGCACCTTCGTGGCCTTGGACGGAACCGCCAGGTCTTGTGTGTTACACACCTGGCGCAGGTAGCCGGGATGGCCGATCAACACTTCCGAGTAGTTAAAATGAGTGACGGCAAGTCCACCAGGATTTCGATCAATCGGCTGAACCGCGATGAGCGAATCGAGGAACTCGCAAGAATGCTGGGCGGTGTCAAGATTACGAAGAAGACCCGTGAGCATGCTGCAGAGATGCTCGATAATTCACGGCGGTCGGAAGGAATTTCAAGCAAATCCAGCAAAACCGGCTAAATCGATCAAGCGCCGCCGGAAACGCTAAAATTCAAGACTTGGCATCTGATTTCTTGGCTAACGGTCTGACGTACAGGACCAGGTTGTGGTCTATCAATTCGTAATTGTGCTTGCGCGCTATTTCGCGCTGAAGTTTCTCGATCTCTTCATTGACGAATTCGATGACATCACCCGTTTCCACGCAGACCATGTGATCGTGATGATCGCCCTCGTCGATTTCGAAGACAGAGTGGCCGCCTTCGAAATTATGCCTGCTAACCAAACCGGCAGCTTCGAATTGGGTCAATACGCGGTAGACGGTGGCCAGACCGATGTCTTCGCCGGTCTCGAGTAATTCCTTGTAGATATCCTCCGCGCTGAGGTGCAGCTGTTTCTTGTCCTCGAGGATTTCCAGGATCTTCAGTCTTGGCAATGTGACTTTGAGCCCGGCTTTTCTCAATTCCTGACGTTGCAGCATGGCATTGGTCTCGTAAGGCGACGGAAGAAATTGTGGCGCTATCGGTGTGTGATACTAAGGAGGTACTATTTGCGCCTATTATGGCTTACTTGTTGCGGCCGCTCCACCACGGTCGTCTCTAATGGATACTCAAGTGATTCTGCACGGTCTTTCAAAACGATTTGAAGTTCGGAAACTAGCGGCCCTGGCCGTGGTGGTGCTGGCACTCGGCGTGTCGTCGGGCTGCGTATTTCGGGCGCCGCTATCGCAAGGCAACCTGCTCAAGCAAGAGGACCTTGATCAGGTCGCCGTCGGCATGACGCGCAATCAGGTGCGATTTCTGCTGGGCACGCCGATGATCGACGATCCCTTCCACGCCAATCGCTGGGACTATATTTACTACCTGACGGTCGGCCGCGAAAAGGCAACGTTCAAACGCTGGGTATCAATTTACTTCGAGAACGATACTGTCAGCCGGATTGTGGACGAGCAGGAGCTGAATCCCAATCTCTAGCGCGATCTTCGCGGCATGCCCATGGATTTGCCTTCCGCCGCCAGCGAGCGGCGAGCCTGGCGCGGATCGATAGCCAACGGACGGTACAGCTCGATTCTGTCTCCTTCGGCAACACGACGCTGACGAGCAACCGGCTTGCCCCAAATACCGGTTGGCAGTTTGTTGAAGTCCTGCTCCGGGAACAGTTCGGCAAGTAGTGAGAATGATATCGCCTCGGCCACGGTCGTGCCGACAGGCACGTTTAACTTCAGCAACTCCTGCTTCGTCGCGTCGGCGAATACGATTTCAATCGATATGAGCGCGCCGGATGTCATCTTTCTTGCGAGGAGCTATCTACTACGCTTTGCGCGGCCCGAAGACTTCTGCCGCCCGCTTCGTAAACGCGTCTACCAGCGAGTTGCAGGTATCTTCAAAGAACGCGCCGAACATCATGTCTACGATCAGGCTCGAGAACTCGAATTCCAGCTCCAGAGCCACTTTGCTGCCCTTGTCGCCCAGATTCGCGAACTTCCAGCCGCCCGCGAGTTGCCGGAACGGTCCGCCGATCAACTCTATGCCGATTGATTCGAATTCCCTGCGCCGGTTCCGGGTCGTGAAATGATTGCTGACGGAGCCTTTGTGCAGCTCCAGCGTCGCCTCGACAACATCGTCGGTCCGTTTGTGCACTTCGGCGTCATTGCACCACGGAAGGAAATCCGGGTATGCCTCGACATCGTCAACAAGGACGAACATCTCGCGCGCCGAATACGGTACGAGCGCGCTTCTGGATACTCTTCGCATCGCTCAAGCCGCCTTCAGGCGCCCGAAAACTCCGGCAGGAGTCCGACGGCCTTGAGAAACACAAATATTATCGCCAGCGGCGCGAGATAGCGCGCGAGGAAACGCCATATGCTGTAAACGGTGCCCGCACCTCCCAACTCCTCGGCACTGGAATTTCGGCACATCACCCAGGACGCGAAAACCGTTATGAACACGCCTCCCAGCGGCAACATGATATTGCTGGTCAGGTGGTCGATGTTGTCGAATATCGTGCCTTTGAAGAATCTTGTTTCGGCGAGGACGTTAAAGGAAAGGACCGTACCGAAACCCAGAGCCCAGATGAGTCCGCCGATCATAAGGGCGGCCTGCGCACGGGAACGATGGAAACGTTCAACAACCCACGCAACGGCCGGCTCCATCAACCCGATCGCCGAGGTCCAGGCCGCAAAAGTCAGCAACACAAAGAACAAAGTAGCGAACACCACGCCACCGGACATCTGGCCGAACGCCAGCGGTAAAGTGACGAATACGAGGCCGGGACCGTCCGCCGGATTGAGATCGTTGGCAAAAACCAGCGGAAATATAACGAGGCCTGCCAGCAGAGCAATCATCGTATCCGCAACAACCACCGCCGCGGAAGCATTTGTAATCGATGTTTCCGCGGGTAGGTAAGCGCCGTACGCCATCACGGCGCCCATGCCGATGCTCAGTGTGAAAAACGCCTGGCCCATGGCCACCAGCACACTGTCCCAGGTCAGGGCATCGAAATTAGGTGTCAGCATGAAGGCGAGGCCCTCGGCAAAATGACCGGAGTTGATGGCATATCCCAGCAGGACCAGCATCAGCACAAGCAATGCCGGGACCATGAACTTGACGGCCTGCTCCAGGCCACGCTCTACGCCGCGGGCCACAACAAGAATGTTAATGGCCATGAAGATAGTGTGTGCCACGGCGACTGAAACCCAGTTGCCGGTAAAGGTACCGAAAATCGAGGCGATTTCTGCCGGCGAGCGACCGACGAAACTTCCGGTTACGCTCTTTTCTACATAAGCAACGGTCCATCCGGCTATGACGCTGTAATAGGAAAGAATCAGAATGCCGCCTATCACGCTCATGCTGCCAACGAGCCGCCAGTGCTTGGAACTGCCTTCTTCTTCTCCAAGTAAAGCCATGGTGGCAACGGGGTTCCTTCGTCCGCGGCGACCGATGAGAATTTCCGACATCATCACCGGCATGCCGATCAGAAATACACAGAAAAGGTACACGATGACGAATGCGCCGCCGCCGTTCTGGCCGGCGATGTAAGGGAATTTCCAGATATTGCCGAGGCCGACAGCAGAACCCGTAACGGCCAGCACGAAAGCCATTCTCGACGACCACTGGCCATGCAAGGACGTACGTGGCGCCTTAACGGCTGCTTCTTCTGTAGTCATTTTCTGCTCTGGGCGGATGAGAAGGCGCGATTCTGGATGAATTTGAAATGACTGACAACAAGCGAGCGCGGCGTATCGGACAGCGGCTTCCCGTATAATCGCCGCGCCGCGCCCGGCTGGCCCGCTCTGCTATCGACACACACTCGGATGACGCCAAAAAAAGACCAGAAACCGACTACCTCGACGATTGCCGTGAACCGCAAGGCACGACACGACTATTTCATCGAAGCCGACTACGAATGCGGACTGGCGCTTGAAGGCTGGGAAGTGAAGAGCTTGCGCGCCGGCCGAGCACAGATTACCGAGAGCTATGTTCACTTGCGAGACGGGGAAGCCTGGCTTCTTGGGGCACAAATCTCACCACTCCCGACCGCCTCCACGCACATCAACCCGGACCCTACCCGCACCCGAAAGCTTCTGCTGCATCGTCACGAACTGGACGGCCTGGTAGGCGACGTCGAACGCAAGGGCTACACACTGGTGCCCTTGTCTCTGCAATGGAAGAAAGGCAAGGCAAAACTCACGATCGGCCTGGCCAAGGGCAAGAAGCAGCATGATAAGAGGGCGTCCGAGAAGGATCGTGACTGGCAGCGGCAAAAATCGCGTGTGCTGAAAGGCGTTAACAAGTAAAAACAATTAGTTATTTTGTTTTTTTAATTTAGATTATCACCCGATGGCGTGAGCCGTAACTCGGCCGACCACTTGTTCAGCATAACCAGCACTTGAAACAGGCGCTCGCCCCTGGCGCTCAGCCGGTAGCCGAGGCGTGGAATTTTCTCGATCAGTCGCAGCCTGCGCAATTCGTGCAGCCGTCGCTGCAGCACGCTCGGGGACACTTCGCCGCACGCTGCCTGAAGATTCCTGAAATTCAGCGGCCCGACCCGCAGTTCCCAAACGATACGAAGGGCCCATTTGTGGCCAAACAGGTCCAGCGCGTAAGCCATGGACCTGCTCGTCGCTGCCGTTCTAAGGCGCTGAATCCCTTTGCTCATAAGGCTCTCAGCGATTTGCTACGAAATCGGAAGCGCCAATTCTAAATTGCTTCGCTATGCGTAGCAAGGCGACGGATTTCCGGCCTTGAGGGCTGTGCGATTGTTTTTTACGGGAACGCCCCTACACTACCGGGGTCCTGGCCGGAATGGCCCGGACCATCAGGGGGCGACATGGCTTCGACGTGGGTCACGAAACTCCGGGTGCATGCCGAGGAACAGATCACCTCGTAAATCCAGCTGTAAAACTATAGTTGCCAACGACGACAACTACGCACTAGCTGCTTAATAACCAGCTCAGAGCCCTCAGCCCGGATCGTGCCTGTGCGTCCGGATCCCTGGGGTCACCCACACAGGACCGTGGTGAGGGCATGTTCAGGGCCTGATCCACTAAATCCTTACTGAACTGGCCACAGGTCTTCCCTGCCCGTCGGGTAGCTTGTGGCGAGATTAAAGACGGAATAAGCATGTAGATCTCTGGGCGTAGGGCTTGCGGACGCGGGTTCGATTCCCGCCGCCTCCACCAATTGTATTGGTAAATCAGCAGGTTAAGGACAACCTGCTGGTTTACCAAACATCTTGCCCAACATCAGTTTTCGTAGCCGATTTCTGGTGCTACGCATTCACGAGTGTCTGGCACTTGCGCAAGTACCTGGACAGCGTGATCTGGTGAAGGCTGTACACCTGGGCGGCGTCAATGTCATCGGCCGAACATGGCCAATGGAGGCATCACCCCGATTCAAAAGCTGGACAAGGCCGCCTAATGTCTACTTGCAGCAGCGATTACAAATGGGGGGATTACAAGTGACAAACCGGTCCGCCAACGGGCGTGTCCCGATTGGTGATTACGCCGGGTCTTCGTCATCGATATCCAGACCTGCCGGCAATGCGGCGCCCGGATGCTGCGCCCGACCGGGCAGCCGCCCGCCATGACCACTGCGTCGGTCCGCGTTAACCGAGTCGCCGACTCACATAAGGCCGCTTATACTTCCTATCCGCAGCGGGAACTGAAACGCAAGCCGGCAGCGACGAAGAAAGCGGCAAAAAAGAAGCCCGTTAGGAAAAAGGCGGCGAAGAAAAAGCCTGTTGTGAAAAAGGTAGCCAGAAAAATGGCACCGGCCAGCAAGAAAGCAGTCGCCGCGAGTTAGCAACGATGAGCTGAGTTTCGCGCCGGTTTTCGGAAAGGATCAAAGCGAAGCGGTGCATGCATTTGTTATCTAGCAATCGTGGAAGGCTTATGCGCGGCAGTAAATGCGATCCTGCCGGGTTACCGACCTAGTCGGGTAGCTGGTCCGGAAATGTGATTTCGAGCATGTGTTGCGTTGCCGCATTGATGGTCCACTCTGACCATTCCTCGCGCCCGCCTCGGGCGGGCATCTGGAAATAACCGGCGTTCGCATGCTTCATCAAAACAGCCTGCCAGAGATGTGACCGGTTTTCCCAGTCCGCCGGATTGCCCGTAACGGGCGCTCCGCCCTCGCCGGTTTCATGGCATCCGGCACAGACCGAGTCATAAGCTTCGCGCCCCGACAGATCCTGATTCCGTATGCCGGCCTCGTCCTGCACCGGCTCAGTCAATACCGGCAGCTCTGTTGGTGAGTTGTCATCAGTACCTTCGCTGCAGGCAATCAGACCCAGCGCACACAGCGCAAGAACAGGAACTCGATCCGACGGAATGTTCATGGCTGAATAATGGGGGCCGCCGGCCAGTTTCACAAGCCGTGCCCTTGCCTGCCCGCACGCTGTCCAATAGGTGGATTCCATAGCTGTGCCTGCCGCGAAAATGCTTTACAAGAAGGCTTACGGGAGTGAAAAAGTGAGCGAGATCGGAAAAATCAGCCGGATCGACGCGCAGCTTCATGCAATCTGTGACCGGGCCAGTTATTTCGAGCAAAAATATGCTGAAGACCTGGTCGCGGTTAATGCCGAGTTCCGCGACAGTGCCAGAAATCTCGTGCACTACCTTGCTCTGCGCCATGACGATATTCGCGAGTTACAGGAGAATCTCGCCAGCCTCGGCCTGTCATCCCTGGGCCGAGCCGAGCGCAATGTTCTGCCATCGATCCGCATGGTGCAGCGTGCCTTGAGAAAGATTGCCGGTAACACGGGCAACCAGCGAGTCGAGGTGGATCCGGATCTCCGCCTGAAACATCCCAGCGCACAGTTGCACCGGAAAGCAATTTTTGGCGATTCCGGGAACGATCGTGAAGTCAGCATCATGGTTACGTTGCCGACCGACGCCGGCAGTAACAGCTTGCTGGTCGCTGACATGATCGCCACCGGCATGAATGTCGCACGAATCAACTGCGCACACGATTCCCAGCCGGTCTGGACGGAAATGATCCGAAACGTAAGAGCAGGAAGCAGGAAGGCCGGCAAGGAATGCCGGATCGTACTGGACCTGTCCGGTCCGAAGTTGCGGACTGGCGCCTTGCTTCCTGGTCCCCGGGTTGTCCACGTAAGGCCACGGCGGGATCCTCTTGGAAGAGTCATCGCGCCGAGGCGCTTGCGATTCATCCCCGACGATATCGTGTGGCAAGGAAAAAAATCGGCGATTGTTCCCGTACCGCGGGAGTGCATCGAATTTGCCGGCGTGGGGGACAAACTCAGGTTCAGGGACGCACGCGGCAAGAAAAGAACTCTTCGGATAGTAGCTAAGGATGCCGATGGGCTGATCGTCGAGAGCTATAAAGCAGCGTACATCGTCACCGGCACGAAATTACGGCTCATACGCGAAGAAACCGGAGAAAAACTCAGGTATCGCGTAGGTGAGCTTCCAAGCATCGAACAAGCGATTCTGTTACGAAGCGGCGATACGCTCGTCTTGCATCGAGACAACACAATGGGAGCGCCGGCAATTGAGGATGCCAATGGTGAAATCTCCAAACCAGCGCACATCTCGTGCCAGCAATACGAGGTATTCGACACCGTCGGCGCAGGCGATCCTGTCTGGTTGAACGACGGAAAAATCGGCGGTATCGTACGAACAGCGTCTAGCGACAGGCTGCTGATTGAAATCACTCATGCCAAACCGACCGGCAGCCGCTTGCGCGGCGATTGCGGCATCAGCTTTCCGCATAGCAAGATTCAGATTTCAGGCCTTAGCGCTTCCGACCGGTCCAACCTCGAATTCGCTGCCCTCGATGCGGACGCCGTCTGTCTTTCATTTGTCAGGACCCCGGCGGATATCGTGCTACTGCAGGACGAGTTGAAAAAGCATGCGGACAAGCAGCTGGGTCTGATAATCAAGATCGAAACCGAGGAAGGCTTCAACAACTTGCCCGAACTGCTACTAACCACGATGCGCAGCTACCCCGTCGCGGTCATGATTGCCAGGGGGGACCTGGCCGTCGAGTGTGGCTGGGAGCGTCTTGCGGAATTGCAGGAGGAAATACTCTGGCTGTGCGAGGCGGCCCAGATGCCGGTGATCTGGGCAACCGACGTCTTGCGGCAGAAAGCCAAGAAAGGAAAACCGTCACGCGCCGAGATTACGGATGCGGCGATGTCACAGCGGGCCGACTGCGTGATGCTCAACAAGGGACCGCACATTCTAGCCACGATAAGGATGCTGGACAACATCCTTCGCAGGATGCAGAACCATCAATACAAGAAGACAGCGCGGCTGCGGCGACTCAGCATATCCGGCGCCAGGGATCAGGCAAACGCCGATCAGACAAAATACTAACGTGAAGTTGCCGCTGTCCCTGCATCTGCGGTCGAATTAATTACGCGAAGACGCGCGCGCTCGTCTTTCTCCTCCAGCTGTCGAAGGAGTTCCAGATACCCGGGATGAGTCCGCAACGCGTCGAGGTCTGTATCGTTGCGCATCCAGGCCGCGCTGACCATTCCGTTTGCGATGGCCTGAGTTAGATAATCAAGCGCCTCATCCACCTCGCCCAACGTCGCGAAGTTGCAAGCGACGTTGTACAACAGCACGGAATCATCGGGATCGATCTGCAGCGCTCGCCTCAACCAGCGCTTCGCCCTTTCAACTTCGCCTAATACGATTAAAGATCCTGCGCCCAGATGCAGCGCACGGGCATCGTCAGGGTTCCACTTGAGGTGTCTTTCCAGCATTGGAACCACTTCCCTTGCCTGCCGCACAGCCTCATCGACGCGTGCTGAACCGCGGAGAATCTGCACTCGCAGACATCTAGACTGGTAGTCCCCGGTATCCACTACAGCGGCCTTCCTGAATAGTTCCGCTGCCATGTCGAGATCGCCCTGATGGAATCGGGCCCGACCGTAGTAATAATAGGCCTGAAAAAGCCGGGAATTAAGCTCCAGCGCTTTTTTGAATTCTTCCTCCGCTTCCCCGAACTCTTCCACAGTCAGGAGAGCGAGTCCTTTCGAGGCATGCGCCTCCGCAAGATGCGGGCTGATTGCCAATGCCCGGTTGCTCGCGTTGCGTGCCTCCGACCGGTAACTATCGATCGGATCTGCATACATAAACAGTAACGAGTAGCAGTCAGCATAGCCAGCCCACGCCAGGGCAAAATCGGGATCGAGTTGGATAGCTTGTCTGAACATCTGTCGCGCATATTCGATATCCATCTTGTGAAAGCGATTAATGAACTGCCTGCCCCGCAAATAATATTCGTATGCAGAGACATCCTTGCTGGATGTTGTCCTGACCAAAACCTGTTGGCCCGGCGTTATCGTTTCCAGCAGGGACTCGACTATGCTTCGTGCGATTTCATCCTGAATCTCGAAAATACCTTTCAGCTCCTCGTCAAATTTCTTTGACCAGAAATGATAACCAGTGGAAACATTGACGAGTTGAGTAATCACTCTCAGGTGATTGTCGGCTTTGCGTACGCTGCCTTCGAGTATCGACGTTACCCCGAGGTCCTTGCCAATCTTACGTACGTCACCAGCGCCATCCCTGAATTGAAATGAAGAAGACCGGGCGGCAACGCGCAGCTCAGGGATTTTTGTCAATGCATTGAGAATCTCTTCTGCCACTCCTTCACAAAAATAGCCCTGGTCCTTGTCGGGACTCATATCTAGGAATGGCAGAACTGCGATGGATGGCCGATCGTCCGGCACTTTCGTTTCGCGCATCCGGCCAGTGTCAATTCGAATTCCCTCGCGCGTAAGATCGAGAAACCATGCAAGGGCAAACACAATCGGAAAACCCGCTATAACCAGGATTATCAGAGCGGTCATCGCCCAATCAGGCAAATGCAGGGGGCTGAACGTTACTTCGCCGATTTGCAATAACACCCAGCCAACGACGGCGTAAGCTGCGATTACCGGATATACACCGCGGCGTTTCAACTCTGAGGAGAGCTTCGACAGGTCGCCGGGCGAGCGCTTATTCATTGACATGCAGCCTTGGCCAGTAAGCCTATTATAGGGCTGTCGGCTCCCCGCAATGTCGCGGGCCGGATTTATTGACCATCGGAAAGTACGTACGTGGGCCAATCGCAGGTCAAAGCTGCCGGCGCGGTAGGATGTCGGGAACGAAATATAGGCTCTGCCAGGATTGATCATGACCTCATTTTCTATTGCTCATCGATATCGGATGGCATTCAGTCAATGGACGTTACAGCGCATGTGGCCGCTGCCGGCTCTGTTCGTGGTCGGGCTGTCCGCAAACTGACCAACTCTTTGGCGGCGCAAACCGAGGCCATTTTTTTCGCGATGACCACGCCCGATCGGGCATGGACAGGATATCCCCGAACAATATCCATTCGAGGGTCGCACGGAAGCTCTGTAGACTGAATCAGTAATACCGATTTCAAACTTGGCATCTCGCCCCGAGTCGATTCTCGATCCTAGGCAGGCCAGTCGACGGCACTTCTTACGTGCTGCCCCCAGGAGCACGCCCTGGCTGGGGTGCCAGAGAAACGATAACGTTGGTCTGAAATTAGCTATAGCATCACGCAAATCGATCTGGGGGTGTTTCCGGGGGAATTACTGACGTTTATCAGTATAAGATACTGATTTATAACGCAATGTGATTGTCGCCGCCTCCACCAAACAAAAGAGCTCCCCGCCGGGGCGCTCTTTTGTTTGATAAACCGATGCATCAGAACACGCGCAGTGATTGAGATTTCGTTGCACAGGAGATACAAGCGACGATGAATGACCGACAGGAACGAGCGAGACCAAATTGCGTGAGAATCGCGACACTGTTCCTTTGCAGCACGCTACTGGCCTGTGCAGGCACGCCCGGCGAGGTTGAATCCACCGCCCCGGCAGCCAGTCACTCCATGCACACGGAGCCAGATGCGTTCCTGGGACCCATAGATCTGATTCCGCAGGCGTTGGGCCCGTATCAATGGAAGATAACGACCGACAGCGCCGAGGCGCAGGCCTTTTTCAACCAGGGCATGCAGCTCCGTTGGGCCTACAACGTCGACGAAGCCGCGCGATCATTTGCCATGGCCCGGACCATCGATCCCAGCTGCGCTATGTGCTTCTGGGGAGAGGCGTTTGCGCTCGGCTCCTACCTGAACGGCGGCATGACCGCCGCGAAAGCACCTCACGCAAACGCTGCGATCGTCAATGCGGCCAAGTACGCCGTGTCCAATGCGAATGCCCTCGAACGCGACCTTATCAATGCCGCACGGGTTCGCTATCCCGAAAATTACGATCCCGATAATCGGCGTCCGGTCGACGAAGCATTTGCGCGTCAGATGGCACAGGTCTATGCGAAGTACCCGGAAAACCATGAGGTCGCCACCGTATATGCAGTGGCCCTATTCATGCTGGAGGACAGGCGTGGGTATCGCGACATAGACGATGCGGACGTGATTCGTCTGCATGCAGTTCTCGAGGGCGTTCTCATCGAGGACATCCGGCACCCGGGCGCCTGCCATCTCTATATTCACGCGACGGAATCCAGCCAGCGGCCAGATCTGGCTCTCGAATGCGCCGAATTCCTCGGAAGTGCAATACCGGTTGCCAGCCATATCCAGCACATGCCCTCGCATACCTGGAATGAAGTCGGCTTATGGGGCAAATCGGTTCGGGCGAACGCAGTCGCCTGGCAGTCGGATCAGAAAGCCCGCCAGAATCAGGGTTTTTCCTACGCACCGATGCACAACCTGCACATGCTGCTGTTTGCGGCTTCTTTCGATGGCCAGGGCGCGGTCGCTACCCAGGCTGGCAAGGACTACCGGAAACTGACCGGCAACTCGATGTACGAAGTACTGACGTTGATTCGGTTTGGCCGTTTCGACGAGGTGCTCGAGGTCGGGAACCGCCCGACCGACGATGTCGCCGCCGCCTTGTTCGATTTCGCCATTGGCTATGCAAGCCTAAGGCAAGGTGACGCAGTGACCGCCAAGGCCATGCGCGACAAAACGCTGGATTTTGCTGCGAACACGCAGTCCGTTTTTCGATTTCATCCAGGCAGCCAGGTGGCGGGAACCGTCGCGCACATACTCGAGGGAGAAATTCTCAGGGCTGAAGGTGACCTTGATGCAGCAATCGCCGCGTTTGGCAAGGCTGTGACCATAGAAGACCGGATGAATTATGACGAACCGGAGCCGCTGCCGTTCGCAGCTCGACATTGGCTTGGCGCCGCCCTGCTCGACGCAGGTCGTTACAAGGAAGCCGCCGACGTTTACCGGACCGAACTGAGCGACCACCCGCACAACGGGTGGTCGCTCTACGGCTTAATTGCTTCATTGACGGCGCAGGGCCAAAGCGATCCGGACGTCAATCTCGATTTTGCCGAAAGCTGGTCGCGAGCAGATGTCTGGATTACCTCGTCGAGATTCTAAGCTACTGCGGATCCTCCACCAGTCGCTCCCGAACCAGCGGCTCCAGGCTGGTCAAGCCAGCCGCCCGGCCGGCTTCCAGCGCATCGGCCTCCGTGGCGCCGTGCAGCCTTTCCCGCAGCGCAACGAGGGCGCCGACGCGATTGCCACTGCCGCAGTGCACCAGAACAGGCGAGTCGAAATCGGCCAGCAGCCTGTCCAGTTCTTCTGCGTTACTGTAGTTGACAGCCGCTTTGTCAGCGATCGGCAAGCTGATGTACTTCATCCCCAGCGCCTCGACCGCCGATTGTTCGTCCAGGCCCCGATCTTCATCCGTACCGCGAAGATCGATAACCGCTGCATAGCCTGCATCTGCGGCAATCTTCAGCGCATCGGCATTCGGCTGTCCGGTCGACACGACACCCGATACTGGTAACTCGGCCTGACCGGTCACCAGTTCGTCTACTGCAATCGATGTGACTTGCGCAATCGCGCCACCGGCTGCTGCCAGCGCTACGAATGACAGAAATGCAGCGAGCAGATTTTGCTTTTTCACTTGTTTCTCCGTTCAGGACAAATCGCTTCCGCAACGATTTGCTCATTATCGATCATTGTGGGTCTCGAGCCAGCAACGGAAGCAATGTATGAAATCCTCACGGTTGCTGCCAAGCCCTCCTGAGTCTACTCTTCGCTAATGACGATGGCTGCAGAAAAAGCTCAACGCGCATACGACATCGTCGTTTGGGGCGCTACCGGATTTACCGGGCGTCTGGTGCTTGAGTATCTCGTCAAAAATTACCCGCAAGGCGGCGCGTTGCGCTGGGCTGCTGCCGCCCGGGATGAGAAAAAGCTGTCGCGCGTATTACAGGAAATTGCCGGGCCGGCCCATAAGATCCCCATCATTATTGCCGACAGCGAAAACATCCCGTCGCTGCGCTCCATGGTGACCAGCACCCGGGTAATTCTGACAACTGTCGGGCCATACGCCAAATATGGCAGCGGGCTCGTCGAGGCTTGTGCGGAGAACGGTACGCACTACTGCGATCTTTCAGGCGAACCGCAATGGATGCGACGCATGATCGACAGCTATCAGGCAACCGCGGCACAAACAGGCGCGCGGATTGTTCACAGCTGCGGATTCGACTCGATTCCCTCGGATTTCGGTGTCTGGTTCATGCAGCGAGAAGCGATTCGGTTACATGGCCACCCTTGCAAGCAGATTCGCATGCTGGTCAGGGTCATGAAAGGCGGCGCAAGCGGCGGGACCATTGCGAGTATGACACAGGCCATGGACGAAGCTCGTAGCGACCGGAACGTGGCCCGCATCCTGGTTGATCCCTACGCTCTGAACCCCGAGGGCGAACGAAAAGGCCCGGACCGACGCGACCAGACCGGCGTCGTATTTGATGACGACGCCGGATCATGGACAGCACCATTTGTGATGGCGGGCATTAACACAAAAATCGTCAGGCGAAGTCATGCGCTCAGTGGTTATCCCTATGGAAGGGATTTTCGATACAGCGAAGCCATGATGACCGGCGCCGGACCCGCAGGCTGGAGCAAGGCCAGCATGCTGACAGCGGGCCTTGGCGCTTTCATGTTTGCAAACAGCTTTCAGCTGACGCGTTCGACGCTGGTCAAAATGCTGGTACCGAAACCCGGGGAAGGTCCGTCCCGCACGGAGCGGGAAAACGGATTTTTCAAGCTGAATTTCTTCGGTAGGCTCGCAGATGGAAGTCTCATGCGGACCAGCGTAACCGGCGACCGTGACCCCGGTTACGGATCAACGAGCAAAATGCTGAGCGAAAGCGCCGTTTGCCTTGCACGGGATGCGCTGCACGTTGATGGTGGTTTCTGGACACCGGTATCGGCAATGGGCGAATCGCTCTTTCGACGCCTCATTGAGAAAGCAGGGCTGACTTTCGAGCTGGAGTGAGCGTCTGTCGCCGGCGCGATTACTTAACGCGCTTCAATCCTGACTCCCGGCGTTCAGCCTGGCCGAGCACGTCGAGATACATTCTGCGGATATCCCGAAGGTGAGTTTCGACAGTTTCAGGTTTCCAATCTTCGGTTGAGACCGGTGCGAGAACGTCTACGACAACACGGGTCGGGCGAATGAAGAAGTTCCCTTTCGGCAGCACATCTGACGCGTTGTGAATGACGATCGGAACTACGGGGACACCGGCTTGCATGGCGATATGAAACGGCCCCTTCTTGAATTCACCCAGGCGGTCTCCGGAACTTCTGGTTCCCTCCGGCGCGATGGCAACCGACAGACCGCTGCGAAGTGTTTCAACCACCGGTTTCAGCGCGTCCATCGCCTTCTGATGATTCTTGCGATCGACAAAGACGGTATCCGCCACTCGAAAGACCGGCGCGACAAGCGGATTCTTCGAAATTTCCTGCTTGGCAATAGCCGTAAAGTCCTTTCGCAGCAGCTTCGCGATAATCAAGACATCGATCGCACTTTGATGGTTAAAAAGGAAAACGGCTGGTCGCTGTTCCCACAGATGATGCTCGCCACTGATCTTGATGCGAATGCCAGCCAGCGCGCTGCCGAATTCGCCCCAGGTCGTAACGGCAAGATTGACCGCTTCCCGTCTTGACTGATTCAGTATCCAGGTTGGCACGATTTGCAGCGCCGCGGAAAAAAACGCACCGTAAACGAGTCCGGTTCTTACGAGCTCACGTACGCCGGGAAAACCGCGACTGTCGAATTTGCGGACCGGCCATCCTCTGACGCGCGCTTTCTGCTCGAGGCTATAGTCGGGGTTCACTGGCCTAGGCTTTCCAACGGCCTCCATCATCGGAAGGTCTTCTTTGCCGTCGCTGTAAAAATAGCAACTCTTGAGGTTGACGTTTCGAGCGGCGGCGAAGTCCTTCGCTGCCATGCGTTTGCCATCAGCGAAACAGACTGGCTGATTTAACGTTCCGGTAAACAATCCTTCTATGACTTCGAAGCTATTGCAGAGAACATGATCGATATCCAGTTCACGCGCCACCGGATTGACCTGGTACGGTGTTGCTGACGACAGAATGACGACAGTGTGGCCACGCTTCAGGTGCGCCCGCACCAATGCTCTCGATTCCGGGTAGATTGCGCCGGCGATGTGCTTGCTGAAAACGCGATCGCCCAATTCGATGAAATCCGACTCGGCAACGCCCGTTAGGGCCGTTGCCGCATCTTCCAGCAACTTCGAATACTCCGATCCATTGAGGCCGTGGCTCAGCAGAGAAAAGAACTGCTTGATCGCGTCCACTGGCGACAATTCGCCACTCAAGATCCGCTCGTAAAAAATCGCGGTTATGGAGTAGCCGAAGATGATTGTTCCGTCCAGGTCGAAGAACGCGATAGTGCCTGGCCCGCGAGGCGAATCGTCGACTTCCTGGGTAATGTGTTCGTAGAGGTTCATTCTGTGCCCGAAGTGCTGCTCGTCCAATTGGCCATATCAATTCCGCAGGGCCGTCACTATAATCCGCCGCCCCGCCACCCGAATACCTGAAAATGACCGACGTACAGCATATAAGAAACATCGCCATTATTGCGCATGTTGACCACGGCAAGACCACTCTCGTTGACAAGTTGCTGCAGCAGTCCGGCACGCTTGGACCGCGTTCCGAGGCCCCTGACCGGGTAATGGACTCGAATGACCTGGAGCGCGAGCGAGGAATTACGATCCTGGCCAAGAATACGGCGATCCAGTGGAATGGCTACCACATCAATATCGTAGATACCCCGGGACATGCGGACTTCGGCGGCGAAGTCGAGCGCGTCCTTTCCATGGTGGACAGCGTATTGTTGCTTGTCGACGCAGTAGACGGACCAATGCCACAAACCCGGTTCGTCACCCAGAAGGCTTTTGCCCGTGGACTGGTTCCCGTGGTCGTGATTAACAAAATCGACAGGGATGGCGCCCGCCCCGCCTGGGTCCTGGACCAGACATTCGATTTGTTCGACCGCCTCGGCGCGAACGACCAGCAGCTGGATTTCCCGGTTATCTATACTTCCGCACTGAAGGGCTTTGCCAGCCATGACTTCACCGACAAGAGCGGCGACATGCAGCCTCTGTTCGAGACTATCGTGCAGCATGTCAAGCCGCCCGAGATTGCCGTTGACGGTCCGCTGCAAATGCAGGTCTCAAGTCTCTCCTACGATCCGTACGTTGGTTTGCTTGGCATCGGGCGCATCCGCCGCGGTGAAGTGCGCACCAACATGCCGGTTACGGTGATTTCCGCCGACGGCGAACAGCGCAATGCACGCATCCTGGAGATATATGATTTTCACGGCCTCGAGCGACGCAAGACCCCGCAGGCCAGCGCTGGCGATATCGTTGTGTTCAGTGGCATTGATTCTCTGAATATCTCCGACACGGTTTGCTCCAGGGAGCAGCCCGAGGCCCTGCCTCCGCTGGCTGTGGACGAACCGACCATCAGCATGACTTTCCAGGTGAACAAGTCGCCGTTCGCCGGCCAGGAGGGCAAGTACCTGACCAGCCGGCAGATTCGGGAACGTCTGGATCAGGAGCTGAAACACAATGTGGCATTACGTGTGTCCAACACCGACGATCCGGACAAGTTTCGCGTATCCGGTCGCGGCGAGCTGCATCTGTCGATTCTGATCGAGAACATGCGTCGCGAAGGCTTCGAATTGGCGGTCTCGAGGCCGGAAGTCATAGTGCATGAGGAAGGCGGCGTACGATTGGAACCGTGGGAACAGCTGACTGTCGATTTCGAAGAAGACTACCAGGGCGCCGTCATGACTCGCCTTGCCGAGCGTCGTGGTGAGTTGCAGAGCATGACGCCGGACGGCCGTGGGCGGGTTCGCCTCGATTACCGGATTCCGACCCGCGGACTGATCGGATTTCGCACCGAGTACCTTACTGCGACCGCCGGCACCGGACTCATATACCACGTGTTCGATCGCTACGATCGCCTCGTCGCCGGGACGCTGGGTCAGCGAAACAATGGCGTGCTGGTGTCGATGGTGCAGGGAAAAGCGCTTGCTTACACCTTGTTCAACCTGCAGGAACGCGGTCGCCTGATGATTGGCCACGGTGAACAGGTCTACGAGGGCATGATTGTCGGAATTCACAGTCGCGGAAACGACCTCGTGGTCAATCCAACCAAGGGCAAGCAGCTGACCAACATCCGCGCGGCAGGAAGCGACGAAAACATCGTTTTGACGCCACCCGTCCGATACTCGCTGGAACAGGCGCTTGAATTCATCGATGACGACGAATTGCTCGAAGTCACCCCCGCAAAACTTCGCTTGCGGAAGAAAGTTCTGACGGAATCGGGTCGCAAACGGGATTCACGGCTGCGTGCCGGATAATCCGGATTCGCGATGCAGGGTTCCTTTGAATCTACGCTGGCTTTCGGCGATCTGAAGCCGGACGACATTCTCGGCGCACTGGAGGGCCTCGGATTTCGATGTGACGGGCGCTTCCTTGCATTGAACAGCTACGAGAATCGCGTCTACCAGATCGGCATCGAGGACAAGGAGCCTGTTGTCGCAAAATTCTATCGCCCGGGCCGATGGACCGACGACGCGATACTTGAAGAACACGCGTTTACGCTCGAACTTGCCAGCCATGATATCCCGGTGGTCGCGCCGCTCGTTATCGACGGACACACGCTGCATCATTGCGGCCCGTTTCGCATCGCGGTCGCGCCGCGCCGCGGCGGACGTGCGCCCGATCTCGACAATGCCGACCTGCAACGCCAGCTCGGTCGACTGATTGCCAGGATTCACCTCGCCGGTGAATCGGCAGAGTTTCTGCATCGCCCGACGATCGATATCGAGAGCTACGGGTACGAGTCAATAGACTTCCTGTTGGACAACGACTTCATACCGCCGGATCTGGTCGCGTCCTATGAGGCAATAACCACGCTGGTTTGCGAAGGCGCCGTCGCATGTTTTGAGCGATGCGGTACCTACCGCGAAATCCGGCTCCACGGCGATTTTCATCCGGGCAACGTTCTCGTTGCGAGAGATGCATTACACATCGTTGATCTCGACGACGCCCGCAGCGGACCTTCGGTGCAGGATCTGTGGATGTTCCTTTCCGGCAATCGAGAGGAGCAAACGCCGCAACTCGACGTATTGCTTGAGGGCTACCGCGAATTCCGCCAGTTCGATGCGCGCGAACTGAACCTGATCGAGGCGTTGAGGTCGCTGCGCATACTGCACTACTCCGCCTGGCTCGCACGTCGCTGGCAGGATCCGGCTTTTCCCATTGCTTTTCCGTGGTTTAACACCGAGAACTACTGGGGCGAACACATACTGACATTGCGGGAACAGGCGGCCGCCATGCAGGAACCTCCACTCGAATGGCGAGGCTGACGTCGCCAGATGACACATCCGCTGCGACTGACAGACCGAAATAGCTATGCTATTCAAGCGGCTAACCGCAATTCTATCCTGCCGGCCGTGCGTCCGCATCGCGCTATTCTCTGTTGCGCTGCTTTTGAACCCGGTCTAAAGTCGGAAACGCACGTAATCAGATGGAATTGCGGAACTCTGGGCGCGGCAACTGCTCAGAGTAAGGGATAAACGGCAGCAAATGGACGCCTCCGGGGAAACGGCATCTTGATGTCACCAAAGCTACGAATCTTCGCGCTGGCCTTGATCGGGGCCACGCTGGTCGCTTGCGGCGGATCCCAGATAAAGCTGGCCGATCCGACCATACCTGAACCGCTGATCGATAAACTGCCATTATCCGTCGCCGCCCGTTACCCGGAAAATTTTTCACATTTCGTGCACGAGGAAGTTGTTATCGGCAAGGAGAAATGGAGCATTGACCTGGGGCGCGCAAACGAGATTCTTTTCACGCAGCTGTTCAGTTCGATGTTCACGGATTACCGGGTTATTCCGCCCGGAACCGATCCGCAGGATCTTGCCATTGATGCGTACATCGAGCCCAGCATTGATGCGTTCGAGTTTTCCGTGCCTTCGCAAAGCCAGACGGAAGAATTTGCCGTATGGATCCGCTACCGTATAAAGATATTCGACGATGAGGGCAACCAGATTGCGAATTGGCCGATCAGCGCGTACGGTAAATCGCTTACGACGACTTTCGGTTCGGATGCCGCGCTTCGTCGGGCGGCGGTGCTCGCTATGCGGGATGCGGCGGCATTGGTGATATTGCAGATGGATAAAGCGACGGGAATCAGCAAACTCAGTGCTGCTACCCTGACACCTGACGTCCCTGCACGCCCTGCAGCTACCGAGAATCCGACCGATGAAAAGGTCATGCAGACAATTGCTACGGAGGAACCGAGTGATGATTCGGGAATATGACTCTGACTATGGCGATGCGCTCTTTCGCAGAGCTCTGATATCCGTAATTTCCGCGGCAGTTCTTGGCGGCTGCGTTACGTCTCGAGTAGAAGGCGTCCGGGAAGCAACAACCGGCATCGAGGAGGGTGAGGGTGTTGTGATCATGGCCAAGAGCTATCATCTTGGCAACGAAACAGAGGCCAAGTTCATAGCCTGTGTGGGCGATGCCGTGGGTCGCGGATCTACGGGCCTTCGGGTCGTGCCTAACAACGAATTTGTCGATGCCCTTTTTCCCTGGTTTGAACCAAGAACCGCACCTGCAGAAACCAAGGGCCTGCCCGACCTGATGCAGCGTCCCGGCGTACCGGAAAAAATCGCGGAGAAAGGCGTTCGATACGTAATCTGGCTGGACGGAGACACCGACAAGGTCGCTGGCGGCGGGAGCATGTCCTGTGCGGCCGGACCGGGTGGTGGTGGCTGCTTCGGATTCGCCTGGTGGCAAAACGACTCCAAGTACCAGGCATCCGTGTGGGATCTAAGCGGCTTGGAAGACGCCGGTTCAGTCAGTGCGGATGTGAGCGGGACCTCTTTTCTGCCCGCTATTGTCGTTCCCATACCGTTGATCGCCCGAACCCAGGCAAGGGCGTGCAAGGGACTGGCAGACCAGCTCAAGTTATTCATCATTTCAGACGAAAACACCTGAGCACATTGACAGGCTGTTGTCCCGCCATACGCGCAGAAATACTTTTCAAGGCCTGCCGGCGCGAACAAACGCCTGACGGTAGAACTCGTTACTGAGGCTTTCCGTTGACACACTCCGCCCTGTTGCCGGAGCGTGGACAAATCGTCCGTCACCCAGATATAGCCCGACGTGTGACATTTTGCCTTCGATATGAAAAAAGAGGACGTCGCCGACGCGAATTTCTGATCCTGGAACGGGGTCCATGCTCCGCCAGAGTCCGGCCGTTGTACGGGGAACGCTTTTCCCGGCTTTGGCGTAGGAATAATGCACCAGGCCGCTGCAATCGAAACCGTTCGTCGACTGACCGCCATACCGGTACGGAACCCCGATCTGCCCTACCGCAACCGCCGCGGCACGTTCGCCCAGTGAGTTGGGAGCGTTTCTTGCAGAGTCGATCTTGCGAGATTCCGGATATTGGGACGCGGTCGGCCCTGGTGTCGAACATGCGGCAAGCAGCGATGCAGCGAATAGCAACATCAGCGTGTGCGTCAGATTTCTGGCCGACTGCAGCAACATATGGAACACTTTGCAACGCGGAACAATCAGTACCATACGCTCTGGAGCCTGAATTCGACATGAACTGTATCCCGGAAACGGAATTTCCCGGTTTTGATAGCTCGAAACTGCGTTCGCACCGGTTTTTTGGCGGCTGGTTCCCCGGCGTCGTAATTGCGGCAATTGCCTTCGGCGGCCTGCAAGGCTGCGGGGTTTCCAGTTCGGAAAGTGCGGAGTCCCCGGATAACCGGAATCTGTATCGGATCGAATTCGTCGTGACCCCGGACCGATCCGCCGCCGGGGCGCATGTGAGTATGAATCTGGCTCAATCGCGTGGGCAGCTGCGACAAATCAGAATGCAAATCGATCCGCAGCGAATCGGAAGTGTGCACGGAGACGGCCAGTTGCAGATCGAAGGCGAAACAGTCACATGGTCGCCAGCGCGATCCGGCGGCTCCTTGCGTTGGTTTGCGTCACTCCGGCATCTCAGAGACGACGACAGCTACGATGCGTATATCGACTCAGAGTGGGCTCTTTTTCGCGCGGAGGACATTATTCCGCGGGCGACGTCAAGATCCTTAAAAGGTACAAGCAGCGACACGTGGTTACGCTTCGAGCTTCCGACGGGCTGGACGTCGGTCACGCCCTATTTCGGCCAGGATCACAAATACCGAGTCGATAATCCTGCGCGGCGATTTGATCTTCCCGGCGGCTGGATCGCGCTCGGAAAAATTGGCGTCAGAAATGACACCATTTCGGGCGTTCGTGTGAAAGTGGCAGGGCCGGAAGGTCAGTCCGTCAGGCGCATGGACACACTCGCACTTTTGCATTGGACAATGCCGGAAATGCTCGTGATCCTGCCCGAATTTCCGCAACGACTGACCGTCCTGAGTGCCGGTGATCCCATGTGGCGCGGCGGCCTTTCCGGGCCGAAATCACTGTATATTCACTCCGACAGACCATTGATAAGTGAGAATGGCACCAGCACTTTGCTTCACGAAGTTTTTCACGTCGGATTCGGGCCAGGCGCGGCACAAAACGCCGACTGGATCATTGAAGGCCTGGCGGAGTATTACAGCATTCAGTTTCTCGCCCGTAGCGGAACGATCAGCGCAACACGCTACACGCGAGCTTTGGCCATGCAAGCCGAATGGGGCGAAAGTGTCAGCAAGATCTGCGCGGCACGTTCATCCGGCGCAAGGACCGCCAGGTCTGTATCGATACTTGCAGCACTGGACAACGAACTACGTAAGCACTCCAAAAACGGTAGCTCACTTGACGACGTCACTCGCGCACTGGCAAGCAGCGACGAGAAAGTCAGTTTGGGTTCATTGCGTGACATCGCCACCAGACTTATCGGGAGACGGCCGGATGCGCTGGCCGCCAAGAATCTTCCGGGTTGCCCGGAATGACGGACCAGCGGTCACATTATGCGTACTGAGCTGACCGTCACTCGAAGCCAATAAAACCATGGACAGACAACGCGATCTTGAGCTGATCCTGCGATCACGCATGCCCATCGTAGTGATTGAGACCCGGGATGAATCGAGGATGCTCGACCTCCTGAAGTCCATTACGATTTCGCGCGCCTCGGACAGCTATGTGCCGCTGTTCCGCTGGACAGTCACTGACGGGTTGCAACGATTGGACATCTCGCTTGAACCCCAGATGCATAATGCGCAACCGACTGAAGTATTGCGACATATCCGTGCCGTCGCAAAACCAGGCATGTACGTGTTGCTCGATTTTCATCCTTACCTCGAGGATCCCGTTAACGTCAGGTTGCTGAAAGATATCTGCATACAATTTGATTCTGTTTCCCGGCACCTCATTCTGATCAGCCACTCGGTCGCGTTGCCCAAGGAATTGGAAAGTTTCAGCGCGCGATTTGACATGGCTCTCCCATCAGAGCAGGAAAGAGAAGAAATCGTTAAGCGAGTAGCTATCGAATGGAGCGTCGAAAATGCCGGATCCAGGGTCAAGTTCGACCCGAAGGCGCATCGCATGCTGATTCAGAATCTGGCAGGGCTGACGGATAGGGACACCGCGCAGCTTGCGCGAAACGCAATCTATGAAGACGGGGCGATTTCGAAGAGCGACCTTCCGCAGGTAATGCAGGCTAAGTACGAGTTGCTCAATCGAGGCGGAATTCTGCGGTACGAATACGACACCAAGAAGTTCAGCGACGTAGGCGGACTTGACAAACTCAAGACCTGGATTTCACAGCGCAAGCCGGCGTTCCTCGACAGGAGTGCATCCTCGATTCTCGATAGCCCGAAAGGGATTTTGTTGATCGGCGTACAAGGTTGTGGCAAGAGTCTCGCGGCAAAAGCAACGGCCGGAATATTCGGCGTGCCCCTCTTGCGCCTCGACTTTGGCAGCTTGTACGACAAGTACCATGGCGAAACGGAACGTAAGCTTCGCGAATCGCTCAAGACGGCCGACGTTATGGCACCGTGCGTGCTCTGGATCGACGAAATCGAAAAAGGTATTGCCGGCAAGGACAGCGAAACAGGCACCTCACAGCGTGTTCTCGGCACTTTCCTCACCTGGCTTGCGGAAAAGAAGAGCCCGGTATTCACGGTAGCGACGGCAAACGACATTGCGTCGTTACCACCGGAACTGGTCAGAAAAGGACGATTCGATGAGATCTTTTTTGTCGACCTGCCGCGAAGCGCCATACGCAAGGATATTTTCGACATACATCTGGAGTTGCGGGGTCAGGATCCAAGTCGGTTCGAAAGCGATCAACTGGTGCGCGCGTCCCGCGGCTTTTCCGGTGCCGAAATCGAGCAGGCCGTCGTGTCGGCTTTGTACTCTGCCCACGCTCAGCAGTCCAACCTGGAGACACATCACTTGCTGGAAGAATTGAAGCGCACGAAACCACTGTCGGTCGTAATGGCCGAACGAATCGATGCGATTCGCCGTTGGGCAGTAGGACGCACCGTGGCGTGCGACTGAGAACCGACCCAAGTATTTGACTTAATTCGGGTACTGGCCGATGAACATACGGTATCGTGTGGTCTCTGCGAGGGGCATGCTAGAATCCGCGGATGACTAATAAGAACAAAAAGAACATGACTTTAGTCTCCAGCGACGACGATCCGACAGCTGAACTGGAAGTGCTTGATCGCGTCAGTGGCGAACATTTTCCGGATCAGGAACTCGAAGCAGACGCCAAGACGTTTGACTGTGACTACGATGAAATTAGAGCCGATGAGCCGTCGGGTGACGTTGCGTTTCTTCGGCGTCAGATTCGACTTCGCGACGAAAGCATCGACCGGTTGCAGTTTGACATTGAACAACTTCGGGCGCGGTGGAATGGGCTCGACAAAGAAATCAAGGTTCGCGAAAAGCTTACCGACAATGTCAACTCAGAGCTGCGACAAGCCCGCAATGAACTCGCCGCAACAAAACGCGGGCTGGCTGCGCGCGAAAGCGAAGTAGACGCGCTCTTCGCCAAAGTATCTCAGCACGAGAAATCCGCCGCGGAGTTCGAAAAACTGTCCGAGACGCTTCGCGATTCAGTAGCGGATCGCGAACGACGCATAAGCGAGCTTGAAGAAAGCTTAGTCGAATCGTTGAAGGAAATAGCCGCACTGTCGTCAAAGCTGGCCGATACGGTTCCCGCAATTGAGCATTCGAATCTACAGCATGAGCAAATTCAACTCACCGAAGAAATCGAGGCATTGCGCCGACGCGTCGACGCTTCAGGTGATTTACTTGCGTCCAAAGACAAGCAGTTAGTGGAGACTGATGCCGCGTTGCAAGAATCGAAACGCCGGTTCGACGAGCTGGCAGTAGAGCTGGCGGACAGGGACGAACTGATCTCAAAGAAATCTGCAGAGTTGGAAAACACGCAACAACAGCTCGACCAGACGCAAAGCACGCTGATACAGATGCGCCGGGAAACGACCGCTCCAGTCGGTGCAAATGATGGCTCTCACGATCTGGGAAGCGACGATACGGAGCTCTCGGCCGAGCAAACGGGAATCCTGGTTGATAACCGGCAGCAAATTCGTGAACTGCAGTCCCAGGTCACGCGTACAGAGGCCTATGCTGACTCATTGCGAATCAAACTTCAGGATCAGGTCAAAGCCAGGGAAGATTCAGACCGGAACCTCGAACAGACTGAAACCGCATTAGCCGACGCAATGCAGAAGGTCGACGATTTAGCCGGAATGCTGGAAATCGAGAAATTGCAATCTGCGAACTTGCGCAACGATGTCGACAACCTGAAAAAAGAATTCGATCAGGAAGTATTAAACATTCGTTTTGAGCTTGGCGCGGCGCAACAAACCATCGCAGAGAGCGAATCGATTAACGAGCAGCTGACTTCGGATCTCATCGACAATCAGAGTTTCCGTCAGGCGCTGGAATCTCAACTGGAACGAAGCGAGGAATCGTACTCGAAGACCATCCGCGAACTTCGGCAGAAGGTCAGACGACTCGAGCACCTGCGGGCGGAAGATCAACACAAGATATCCAATAAGGACAACGCAATTGCCGCACTCCTGAGCGAGTTGACCAGCCGAAACACGCAGCAAGATGGTATGGGTAATATCGAAGTTCGAAACATCCCGGATGCGACCGGACGAGTCGATGATCGACCAGACGAAAAATCAACATCAGACCGGATTACGCGCCTGTTGATCGGCGATATCGACGGTCAGGAATTGCGCTTTCCACTGTTCAAGGACCGACTCACCATCGGTCGGACAACACACAATGACATTCAATTGAAGGCGCAATACATCAGTCGGCGTCACGCACTGATTGTCACCGAGAACGAACACACTCGAATAGTCGACTGGGGCAGTAAGAACGGCATAGCCGTCAACAAGAAGAAAGTCACTGAACATACGCTGGAAAACGGTGACATTGTGACTATCGGCACGGCGGAATTCCGATACGAGGAACGCGCCAAACGATAGTACCGGGCGACCACAGGCCCGGCTCCGCTGCAGCCGATATGTGAGTGGGATCACGGACTTCGGAATCGCATTCCATTATCTTACGTTTCGTTAAGCAGCCTAGCGGAACGGAAATCCACAATGCTTTCCAGATCGAGCCCCGAACAAATGGAATTGAGCGCGACTGAGAAGAAGTCGCAAAATGCGGGAAAACTGGCCTCCCGCAAAATCTGGCTTCCAAAACTGCTTTACGATTGCCTCCCGCTTTTTTACCTGATATCCGGCATCGGGGCATTACTGGCTACCCTCTATATCAGTCACTGGCTGTGGATACTGCCGCATTATCTGCTGTTCTCCGCAGCGTGCCTGCACCTCGCGTTTTTCGTCTACCGCCGCAGGCGGAAAAGCAGGGGCAATCAATCGTCATTGACAGACGTAGGCCAGGAGTCCACCTGACTCCAATTTGACCTTGGCCGCGATCGGCATTGCTTGACCTCGCAGGCGCCATAGACAACGATTGCGTGCCGTTTGCCACGAATCGATCGCCCATGTCTGACTCCCCGAGCCCCGCCCGAATTGCGTTACGAAACGAGTTTGCCTTATTCCTCGGGCTGTTCCTGACAGGGATCGTGATATTGCCTGTCATGATTTACCTCGTCGGACAGGGGTTTTTCGGCGCGTATGGCGGCAACGGTTTCGCTGATTTCTATTCGCGGCTCCACTATGAGCTTAGATCGTGGCAACCGGTTGCCTGGTACCTCGTTCTATCCCCGTACCTGTGCTGGCAACTACTGCGCTTGACCGTCTGGGCTTTTCTGAATATGCGCCGCCGCAGCTCCGAGCACCGCTAGCCGGGCCTGCTGTCCCGGCTAGCGAATATGTGACTTGGTTCACAGAAATACTATATTCAACAGTGCCTTAAGGGCTAAACTGTAGAAATTATGTTAAGGGTGATGCATGCTCCCGTGCAAACCGGACTATAGTGGGCCAACCGTTGATAGCAGCAACAATGACAGACAGGAATATACGATGAACCGCTTTCTGCAATGGCTCGGCTACAAGCTGTTTGGCAGAAAACCGGCCGCCGACAAGTCGCTGCATCAGACCGGCCGGCGGGTCATGCCGTCCAGGGCTCCATCGCGACCTCCTCCCCCGGCGCCGGCGCCGGTGCAGTTCGATGCAGCTGTTACGGGCGAGATCGAGGACGGTGGTCCTGGCAAGAACGTTCTGATTCGCAACCGTATGGTCCGAGAGGATACTGGCACTCACGATACCTTGAAGATCCTTGACGATTCGTTGCTGGAATCCGAAGAGGAGTTCGGAATTGATCCGTACAACACCGGTCGTTTTGACCGATCGCAATCCTGGAGTTCCAGAACGCGCAAGTAGGATCCCGGCATCGCCACCGCAATAATGCCATGCCCCCATCTGCATTGAACTTCGCTGCGGCCCGCTTTAGTCTGCCTTTTTTGCCATTCCAGGCTACAACTGCAAAATGCGCGTTTCGTTCGAACTCCATGAAGATGATCTGAGGCATTTTCGGCTGATCATGCAAGAAGCTCGCAAGTCTGCTGCGAGATTATCTCCCGAAGATATAGTCGGCGGCGCCCGTGACTTGCTTGCCCAGGCCGCATCGGGCAAAAACAAGGTTCCGCATTTTATCCAGGAGCGCTTTGAATCCCTCGAATTGATGATCGAAATGCTCGTCGACCATGAATGGCGCCTCCCCGATAAAGACGCCAGTCGCGTAATGAATGCGCTTGCCTACTTTTGCGAGCCGGAAGACTTGATTCCCGACCATATCCCCGGACTCGGCTTTCTGGATGACGCGATCATGATCGAGCTGGTCGTTCGCGAACTGCAGCACGAGATTGACGCTTACAAGGATTTCCGCGAGTTCCGGGCCGCCAACAAACCGAACCGTGGCGTAAAAAGCAAGACCAGCGATTTGACACGCGACAATTGGCTGGAAAGCCGGCGTCAGGCCTTGCAGTCCAGAATGCGTCGTCGCCGCAAGCGCGGCAGCGGCGGCCCGGATTCGCCCTTCCGACTGCTTTGATCCGGCCACCCGGAGGACCGCCACCTGGTTGACATAAGCCCGACCCGCTGTCAGGCCTGCCCCTGTTCAGGGCCAGAAGTACAGTCCCGTGACCGCGAAACCTGCCCACATGATCGCCTGGGCAAGCCAGCGAGCCGGATGCCCTTTGATCAGCAGATAGAAACTCAGGGCCGACATAACGGTCATACCCAAGAAGACCAGCAGGCTGCTGAGCAAGCCCGGCAATTCGTGGCCCAGCCTGGGATCATCGGTACCAACTACCAATACCATGAGCAGGACGGCAGCCAGACTGAATGAAATCGAAAGACAGGATCCGAGCAGAATCCCGGTGATGACGGTCAATGGTCCCATAAGTAAGTTGCCATGCCGGGGGCGACGGATCGCCAGTAAGCCAAGAAATTTGCCAAATGCACCCTTGATCGGCGGGCGCTTGGCATCTAGCCTAGCCGAACGGGGAACTTCCCTAAAGCCTTAGGATATATGGAGATTACGTTGAAACTACTTTTGGCCCCACGCGAGATCCGGACTATGACCGGGCTGTTGCTCGTATTATCCCTGTCGGCGCTGGGCGCCAATCCATCACTGCTTGCAGACGCGGAGCTGCGGCCAGAGGCCCGCCACGAAAAGATCGGCCAGCTGGTCACCGAGTTCATCCAGAAATCTCACTACCAGCACGCCGCTGTCGACGATGACCTGTCGTCCAAGGTACTGGACCGCTATATCGAAGCTCTCGACAACAATCGAATGTATTTCCTGGCCAGCGATATCGAAGCCTTCGAGCAGTTTCGCTTCGAACTCGACGAAATGGTGCGGTCCGAACCCCTCGATCCGGTTTTCCAGATGTTCGAAGTGTACCGGACTCGCGTTCGGGAACGCCTCAGCTTCGCGCTGACTCAAATCGAGAACGAACCGGATTTCACGCTGGATGAATTATACGAGTTCGACCGCGAAAAACTTCCCTGGGCGAAAAGCAGCGCAGAACTGGACGAAATCTGGCGCCTGCGAGTAAAAAACGATGCCTTGAGCCTGGCTCTCGCCGAAAAGAACTGGGAAGAGTCCCAAGAGGTTCTCAGAAAGCGCTATCAGCGGTTCCTCAAGCGAATGGATCAGCTAAACAGTGACGACGTTTTCGAAACGTTCATGAATGCTTTTGCACATACGCTGGACCCGCACTCAAGCTACCTGTCTCCCAGAAATTCCGAAGAGTACCGGATCCAGATGAGTCTTTCGTATTTCGGAATCGGTGCGTCATTGCAGATCGACGATGACTACGTTCAGGTCATCAATATCATTCCTGGTGGGCCGGCTGCCATCGACGGCAAATTGCAGCCCAAGGACCGCATAACCGCGGTCGCACAAGGGGCCGATGGTGAATTGGTTGACGTCATCGGATGGCGCCTCGACGATGTCGTACAGCTCATTCGCGGACCTGCTGACACGATCGTGCGATTACAGGTCATGCCTGCAGGCGCGCTGCCGGGTGCCGATTTGAAGGTGCTGACGCTCACTCGAAATCAGGTGAAGCTGGAAGAACAGGCGGCCAAAAGCGAAATTATTAGTATTCCGCGCGAAGGACGTGAATGGTCAATTGGCGTCATTCAGGTCCCGAGTTTTTACAGGGACTATCGCGCACTCAGCAATGGCGACAAGGATTACACAAGTACTACCAAAGACGTAAAGCGCCTGATCGGCGAGCTGGAAGACAAAGGCATAGACGGCCTGATTATCGACCTGCGCGACAATGGCGGTGGCCACCTGACAGAAGCGACTGCCCTGTCCGGATTGTTCATCGATAACGGCCCGGTTGTGCAACTTCGAAATTCCAATGGGCGAATCAGCCGGCTGGACGATCCGGACCCGGTTGCACGCGTTGCTTACAACGGACCCCTGGCCGTTCTCGTAAATCGATACAGTGCTTCGGCGTCGGAGATTTTCGCAGCCGCCATCCAGGACTACGCGCGGGGCGTTATTATCGGCCAGCAGACGTTCGGCAAAGGCACCGTGCAGAATTTGTATTCACTCGATCAGTACGTGCGGCGACCGGAAGATGAGGGCCTGGGGCAACTGACATTGACAATAGGCAAGTACTATCGAGTCACCGGCGAGAGCACACAGCATCGTGGTGTCGACCCGGATATCAGCTTACCCTCACACATTGACGCCGCACAGATTGGCGAAAGTGTCCGCGATAGCGCTCTCCCCTGGGATACGATTCGCACAACCAATTTCCGACCTGGAGAGCCGCTCGATACGACCATATCCTCGCTGACGGCCAACTATAATTCCAGAATCAAGGACGATCCGGATTTTCAGTACCTGGTGGACGGAATTCGAGACATTGAGGAAGTGCGTGCTCAGAAAACCGTTTCATTGAACATTGATGCACGGCGGGTCGAGCGGAAACAAGCCATGGAAAAGCGGCTGCAACGCGAAAATGTGAGGCGAGCGGCTCTGAATCTCGACCCAATCGAGTCTGTCGAGGCTTTGGAAGAACTCGATGGCCCGGATGTTCATCTTGACCAGGCAGCCGCAATCGTTACAGACTTGGCAGTGATGCGGGAAGTCAAGGCGGCACCAGAACATACAGCTCAAATCATTCCGGTACCTTGATCGGCTTCCAGCTTGCAAGGCGGAATGTTGGTGTTATACTGCACTACAACACCAATCTACACGACTTGAACGAAGTGGA
>Ga0224510_10000287_pt1 | contig 41780 bp, 36 predicted proteins | sample SF_May12_sed_USG_FD_170161 | JGI IMG/M metagenome (GOLD analysis project Ga0224510, IMG submission 170161) | Sediment microbial communities from San Francisco Bay, California, United States - SF_May12_sed_USGS_4_1 | ecosystem: Environmental > Aquatic > Marine > Sediment | place: USA: California... | reverse complement strand
GACGACGAGGTTCCGGCCGATCTCGTAGCCGGACGCGCCCAGTGCTTCGCGCAACGTGGCCTCGGTCCAGCGCGCCCGCTCGTGACCGGCCGGCAGGCCGGAGAGGAAACCGATGCGGCGTGCTCTCGGCTGCCCCCGCGCGCAGAGCGGCGCGGCAGCGAGCGCGCTCGCCCCGAGCAGGAACCGCCGACGACCGGTGCGCTGCACCTCTCCTCCCGAAAGGACGACGCCCGGCGGCCAGTCTACGCCGCCGGGCGCCAACCGGAAGTTGCTCACTGCTCGAACCAGTACTCGCCCTCGGTCTGCGTGCCGCTCGTCTTCGTCTTCAGGTCGCTGAAGCCGGTGGTGAACAGCGTGCCGCGCAGGCCCTTGAACTTTCCCGTGCCGCCGTTCAGCTTCTCCACGGCGGTGTAGCTCGTGGTCCTCGCGCCATCCGCGCCGATGGTGGTGGGGGCCATGATGTCCATGCGCGAGTAGACCTTGTCGCCGTTCTCGAGAGCCCACACCCGGTAGAGGAACGCGTTGCCGGTCCCGCCGACGTAGTCCGAGACGAGGATGCCGCGGATCTCGCGCGCCTTGACGCCGTCGAGCACCGGCGCCTCGTCGCCGAAAGTGGACTGAGCTTCGGCGAGTCGCAACTGATGCCCCGAAACGTCGCCCACGTCCATCTGGTGCGTCTGCATGAACTTGGTGGTCCCGGGCGGCGGCTTGAAGAAGTACTTGTGCTTCTGCTGCGCGAGCGTCTCGCCGGCCACAAGGGCGAAAAGAGTTGCCAACACGGTGGCAGCAATTCCGCGTTTCATCGCTTGTCTCCTTCCTGTTGGCTACCTACCGATTCGTGTTTACCGACAGAAGCTCGGCGTCCTGGGTTCCAGCCCCCATCGGGTGCTTCTCCGAGCGCCGATTGCTCCACTTCACGAAGATGCCGGTGTCCGGATTGATCCAGTTCATGCCCGTGGCTCCCAGGCTGTCCTGGTACGAGACGCGGAACGCCTTGAACGTGCCAGCGGGCACCGTGACGTCCTCGTAGGCCTCGACTTTCCAGGTCGACTGGAAGGGCAGCACCCGCTTCTGGGCATGCATGGTCAGGCGCACTTCCTTGGTCGTGGTCTTGCCGACCTTCATCGGGTAGCCGACCGTCATGGACGGCTCGAAGGTGAAGATCGGCGACTCGCCCTTGAACTGCCCGACCCAGCCGCCGCCGCTGTCGAGCATGCTGGTCTGCCCGGTGGAGCGCTCGTGCGCGAACAGAGTCCGGCCCATCACGCTGCGCTCGCCGAGGTACTTGCTCACCTCCCGGAAGCTCTTGCCGTAGCTGCCGGTCTGCCGGATGTCGCGCTCATAGGTCGTGCCGACCGGCGGCGGCGAGTAGCGCTCGGCCTGCGGCTCGAGCAGGGCACAGCTCGCGAGCATGGTTGCCGCCAGCCCCAGGGTTGCGTGGCGCAGTCTTATGTTGAGAAGAAGCATCGGTCTCCCTCCTTTGTCCGGGCGGCTTGGGTGCGATGCAGCGCCGCCCCACCCTTTGGCGGCGTGGAGGGATCATGTTGATGAGCGCCGCCCCTGTCCGCGCACTCTTGCGCCGCCCGGCTGTGACGTATTCACAAGCGGGCGGCGCCGCTGGGCTACTCGATGACCCTGTCCGCGCGCAGAAGGATCGGCTGCGGCACCACCACGCCGATCGCCCGCGCGCTCCTCAGGTTGACGACCAGCTCGAACTTCGTCGGCCGCTCGATGGGCAGATCGCCCGGCCTCGCGCCCCGCAGGATCCGGTCGACGTAGTGCGCCAAGCGCCGAAACAGGTCCGGGACGCTCATGCCGAAGGACAGCAGCCCGCCCGAGTCGGCCATCTCCTGATACGGGAAGATCCCCGGCAGCCGATGGGCAAGTGCGAACTCGGCGATCTCGCGGCGGTGCGCGAAGGTCTCTGCGCTGAACGAAGCGAACAGCGCGTCGGGAGGGCGAGCGGCGATGCTTGCGAACGCGCCGGAGTAGTCCGCGGGGGTGTGCGGCACGTGCTCCAGGATCACGCCGAACTGCGCCGCGGCGCGCCGGACCGCCAGCGCGTACGGCACTTCCCATGCCGCGTGGGTCGCCAGGTAGGCGACACGGCGCGCAGCCGGCAGGACGGCCTTCAGCAGCTCGAGGCGCTTGACCTCGATTTCCGGGCTGACGTCGATCGTGAGCCCGGTGAAATTGCCGCCGGGCTTCGCCAGGCTGACGACCAGGCCGGCGCGGTCCGGCTCGCTGGATGCGATCATCACGAACGGCACCGAGCCTGCCGCCGCTCTTGCGCTTGCATACAGCGCGTTGTTTCCCGCGGCGACGATGACATCGACGTTCAGTCGCGCCAGCTCGGCGACGATCTCCGGATAGCGCGCGAAATCTCCCGCCGCGGTCCTGCGCAGCAGCAGGAGGTTGCGGCCCTCTGCATACCCTCGCGAGCGCATCTCGCGCAGGAACGCGCCGACCCCCGGGTGCCTGGGCTCCGCGCCGAGCATCTCCTCCAGGGGCGAAGTGGTGAGGATAATCCCGACGCGGCGCGCGCTCGCGGGCTGCTGCGCTCGCCCGGCGGCGGGCAGCACGGCGAGCGCGCCCAGGCGCGCGAGGAACGCGCGGCGACGCGCTCCCCTGGCCAGGGTCAAAGGATCTCGACTTCGACCAGGTCGACCGGCGCCGTGCCCTCGTTCTTTAGCCGCAACGTCTCGCCCGCGTCGAGCCATCGGAAGTGCCCCGTCTCGAAGTCCCAGTATCTCGCCGGCTTGCCGTCGGCGTGCTCGCTGACCCGGCCGGACGTTATCGCGAATACCGCGGTGTTGGCCGGCCGCAGGAAGGCGCCGGTGGACTCGCCGGGGCCGAGCGTGAGCCGGTACGCGCGGCCGCGCGGGCTCTGCCTCACGAGCTTGAACGGCGGCCCCTGGCGCTCCGCCACGCCCTGCGCGCTCGGGGAGGCGGCCGACAGCACCTCGAGGGCGATGACATGGAAGCCCGCGTCGCTGGTGGCGCCGATGCGATGCGTGTACGGTCCCTTCTCGACCGACGCGAAGCCGACGGCACCGGCCGGGATCTTGAGGATTGCGGGCTTTCCGCCATGCGGCTCGTTCGTAATCTCGGCGGGCCGGAAGATGATCGAGTAGCTGTCGGCGCGGCGCTCGTGCCACAGCGTCGTCTGACCCTTCGCGAGCTTCACTTCGTACATGCGAACCCTGCCGTTGTCGAACCGGATCCGGTGCTCGGGCTCGGACGTTATCGGGACGACTTCCCCCGCCGGCTGCGCGTAGGAAGCCGTCGACAGCGCGATCGCAACGCAGTGCAGGGCAGTCAGTCGGGCTGCAGATATGAATTTCGTGTAAGTCGCTTGCATGTCTCCCCCTTTGGTCACGCCTTGTTGGCGTCGGTGGAGAGAGTGTTGCGCCCGGCGGTCGGGCGGGTCGCCGCACTTTGACGGCACACCCATGTGACTTATTCACCCCCGCCGCGCACGCAGCCAAGTCGCATTCAATCGATAACCCGGTCAGCTCGCAGCAGCACCGATTGCGGCACGGCAAGCCCCAGCGCCTTCGCCGTGCCGGCGTTGACGACGAGCTGGAAGTTCGTCGGCTGCTCGATCGGCAGGTCGCCCGGGTACGCGCCGCGAAAGATCTTATCGACGAGGGCCGCCACTTGACGGTAGACGTCCTCGAGGCTCGCCGCGTAGGCGAACAGCACACCGCGCGGCACGTTGCCGACGACGTAGCTCGTCAACGGAATGCGCAGCCGCAGGACGTTCTCGAACAGCAGGTCGCGGAACGCGAACAGCACGGGCGTCGGGCAGGGGAGCAGCGCGTCCGGCGGATCGCGCTCCATCCGCGCGAAGGCCTCCTCGATGTCGGCGCGGTTCGAGACATAGTACGGCACCAGCGTGCAGCCGAGGTCGAGCGCCGCGCCGACCGAATGCGCCTCGGCGATCCGGCAGCCGCTCGAGTTCCGGTCCACCAGTTGCCCGACCTTGCGCAGCCGGGGAAGAATCTCGCGCAGGATCTCCATGTGCTTCCCGGGCAGCTGCTCATTGAGCTGCGCGATGCCGGTCACGTTCATCCCGGGCCGGGGCAGGCTCACCGCCAGTCCCGCTTTCACGGGGTCGAGCGCGCCGACCAGCACGATCGGAACGGTCTTCGTCCTCGACCGGATCACCTGCGCGATCGACTCCCAGGCGAGGAAGGCGTCGGGTTTGCGCGCCAAGGCCTGGTCGACCACCGCGGGAAGATCGCTCCCGTCGCGCTCCGTAGCCAGCACCTCGAGAGCGAAGTTCCTGCCCTCGACCCAGCCGTGCTCGCGCATCGTCGCGACGAAGACTTTGCGCACCGAGTCTCGCTCCGACGATTCCGGGACAACCCAGATTACCCGGTAGACGCGGTCGTTCCGGGCGCGAGCCGGGATCTGCGCGAGCAGCGCGGCCAGCGTCCCGCCGGCGACCGCCAGAAACCGTCTGCGCGCGATCGCGCCCATGCCCCTCCCCGGAAAGAGCTTGGCGCGGACTATAGCCCTGGCCCGGCGTCCGCGGGTTGTGACCGATTCACCTTTTCCCAGCGCAGTAGGGCGCAGACTAGCCGAGCCGTCCGTCGCTAGCTTGCAGCATGCGCCGCGCCAGCCGCACAATGCCCGCAGCCTGCCCGGACCGATGAAACCCGCTACCGTAGAAACCCTGCCCGAACCGCTGTTGGCGGAGATCGCGCAGCGCGTGCCCTCGCGCACCTACCTGCGCAACGTCATCATCCTCTCCGAGGGCGACGAGGCCGACACGCTCTACGTGCTGCTCTCTGGCCGCGCCAAGGTGTTCGTGGCCGACGACGAAGGCCACGAGCTGCAGTTGAACCAGCTCGGCCCCGGTGAGTACTTCGGCGACGTGACGCTGGACGGCGGGCCGCGCTCGGCCTCGGTCATGGCACTCGAGCCCTGCCGCTGCGCGGTGGTCAAGCCCGAGGAGCTGGCGCGCTTCATGACCGACTATCCCGAGTTCGCCGTGCACCTCACGCGCAAGCTCGCGCACCGCGTGCGCGCGCTCACCGCGGGCATGCGCGACCTTGCGCTGATGGACGTCTACGGTCGCGTCGCGCGGCTGCTGCTCGAGCTCGCCGAGGAGACGGACGGCAAGCTCGTCATCGGCGAGAAGCTCACCCAGAAAGACATCGCGCAGCGCGTGGGCGCGTCACGCGAGATGATCAGCCGGATCTTCTCCGACCTCACCGAGGGCGGCTACGTGAAGAAGGAGGAAGGCCGGCTGGTGATCGTGCGCAAGCCGCCGGCGCGGTGGTGAAAATAGGGACAGTCCCCATTCTTCTCGAAGCGGCGGCGGGAGCGGACCCGGCTTCATCGCCGCGTGCCTTGCGCTTTGGAGGAAGAGTGGCTTCCGCTCCGTCGCCGCTGAAGCCACTGTAGGCCAACTGACGCGCGGCGCTTGCCCAGGCGCGCACACTTTGCGTGTGACTAGGCCAAGCGTGCGGCCAGGCGAAACGGGATAAATAGGGACTGTCCCTATTTAAGTCCGGTGACGCGGAACGCGGGGATGGGGTGGGTGAAGCCGCGCAGCTGGATCGGCCCGATCGGCGCCACCTCGACCGCGTCGCTCACGTCGGCGCAGGTGGCGGTGTCGATCAGCACCTCGCCACCCTGGGCGTGGCCGCACAGGCGCGCGGCGAGGTTGGGCACCGCGCCGATGGCCGCGTACTCCCAGCGCTGCTCGAAGCCGATGACGCCGAGCGTCGCCTCGCCCTGCGCCACGCCCACGCCGAGCGACACCTTGTGGCCGCGCTGCCCCCAGGCGCTGGCGATGGGCTCGAAAGCGCGCTGCAGCTCGATCGCCATGCGCACGGCCTTGAGCGCAGGCTGCTCCACGGGCACGGGGTCGTTGAAGAAGATCATCACGCCGTCGCCGGCGAAATGCTCGAGCGTCCCGCCGTAACGGTCCACCAGTCTGCCCATGGCCGCGTGGTAGTCGGACAGCAGGTCCATCACCTGGTCGGGATCGGCGCGGTCGGTGAAGGAGGTGAAGCCGCGCAGGTCGAGGAACACGGCGGTGATCTCGCGCCGGTGCGGCTCGAGCATTTCCGCGCCGCCGGCGACGATCGCGTCGGCTACCGGTGGCGAGAAGAAGCGCTTCATCTGCGACAGGCGGTCGAGCGCCGCCACTTGGTCCTTGACGCGCTCTTCCAGCCGCTCGTTCCACTGCCTGAGCTCGGCCGACTGGCGGCGCACCTCGTCCTGCAGCACCTTGATACGGAGCAGCGAGCGCACGCGGGCGAACAGCTCGGCGTAGCGCACCGGCTTGGCGAGGAAGTCGTCCGCGCCCGATTCGATGCCCTTCACCCGCTCGTCGTGCCCGTTCTTGTCCTCGACCGAGGTGACGAGCACCACCGGCAGCAGCTCGGTCGCCGGATCGTTGCGCAGCCGCTGCGTCAGCTCGTAGCCGTCCATGCCCGGCATGCGGATGTCGGAGATGACCAGATCCACGCCCTGGCTCGAGATGTGCGAGAGCGCGCCTTCCGCGTCATAGGCGCTGGACACCTCGTAGCCGCGCGAGCGCAGCAGCTCGGCGAGCATCTCCACGTTCGCGCGCTGGTCGTCGACCACCAGGATACGGCCGCGGCGGGCGGCGACGGGCGAGGGCATCAGAAGACGATCACGCCCCGCGCATTGCGCCCGGCCTCGAGGTCGGCGAACGCCTGCGGCGCCTCGTCGATGCCGTAGCGGTGCGTGATCAGCTCGTCGAGCTTGAGGCGCCCCGCCATGTACAGGTGGAGCATCCTCGGGAAATCGATGCGCGGCACGGACGACCCGAAATAGCTGCCCTGCAGGGTCTTTTCCTCGAACACCATGCTCATCGGCTTGAACGAGGTGGCCTCGGTGGGCCGCGCCACGCCGACGATCACCGCCTTGCCGCCGCGGCGGATGGCGCGATAGGCGGTCTCCGCCAGCGCGCCCGCGCCCACGCATTCGAAGGCGTAGTCGGGGCCGCCGCCCGTCAGCTTCTTCAGCGCCTTGGCGGTGTCCTCGCCCGGCTTGGCGAGGATCGTGTCGGTGGCGCCGAAGGCCTTCGCCATGTCGAGCTTCGCCTGCAGCGTGTCGATGGCGATGATGCGCTCGGCGCCCGCGATGGCCGCGCCCTGCACCACGTTGAGGCCCACCCCGCCGCAGCCGAACACCGCGACGCTCGCGCCGGGCTCCACGCGCGCGGTGTTGAACACCGCGCCCACGCCGGTGGTCACCGCGCAACCGACGAGCGCCGCGCGGTCGAGGGGGATCTTCGAGTCGATCTTCACCAGGTTGTCCACGGAGAGCGTGGCGTACTCCGCCATCACGCCGCATCCGGAAAAGATGCCGAGCGGCTTGCCGGCCTTGTCGTGCACGCGCGGCGTGCCCTCGGGCGGGGTGGTGAGCGCCTTGCCCTGCTCCACGCACAATACCGGGCGGCCGGCGGCGCAGAAGCGACATTTGCCACACATGTAGATAAAGGACGACACCACGTGGTCGCCGACGGCAAAGCCGGACACCCCCTCGCCCACCTCGATCACCTCCCCGGCCGCCTCGTGGCCGAGGACGAGCGGCGGCGGCAGCGCGATCGTGCCGTTGGTGGCCGAGAGGTCGGAATGGCACACGCCGCAGGCGGCGAGCTTGACCATCACCTCGCCGCGCTTGGGCGAATCGACCGTGATTTCCTCTACGACCACGGGCTTGTTCAGCTCGCGGCAGATCACTGCCTTGCCGGTGCGGGACATTCGATGGACTCCGAGCTCAGGACTAACGGATAAGTATAGCGGCTGCCTAACGCCACCCGCCGCGCAGTTCCGCCACGCGGGCCTGCAAGGCCTCCGGCGTGGCCGCCGCCGCGGCCAGCGGCGCGCCCACCGCCAGCCCGATCTTCGCGAACGGGCGCATGCGCCACGGCCGGGTCATCGCCGCGCCGCCCATGCGCGAGAAGAAGCTGCCCCACAGCCCGCGCAGCGCGATCGGCACCACCGGCACCGGCGTTTCCTGCAGGATGCGCGTCAGCCCCGGGCGGAACGGGTAGATCTCTCCGGTATCGGTGATGCGCCCCTCGGGGAAGATGCACACCACGTCGCCCGCGCGCAGCGCGCCCGCCACCTCGGCGAAGGCGCGCTCCATCATTCGCGCATCCTCCTTCGCCGCAGCGATGGGGATCGCCTTGCCGGTGCGAAAGACGAAGTTGAGCACCGGGATGCCGAAGATGCGGTGGTCCATCACGAAGCGCACCGGCCGGCGCACCGCGGCGGCGATCACCAGCGCGTCCACGAAGCTCACGTGGTTGGCGACGATCAGCGCGCCACCCTCGTCGGGGATGCGCTCCAGGCCGGATTTCTCCAGCCGGTACACCGAGTGCACGAGCATCCACACGAGGAAGCGCATCAGGAACTCGGGCACCAGCAGGTAGATGTAGACCGCCACCGCGGCGTTGAGCAGCGCGGTGACCAGGATCAGCTGCGGGATCGTCAGCCCGGCGGCGAACAGGCCGATGGCGATCGCTGCCGCCGCGACGATGAAGGCCGCGTTGAGGATGTTGTTGCCGGCGATGATGCGCGAGCGGTGCGCGGGGTCGCTGCGCGTCTGCACCAGCGCGTAGAGCGGCACGATGTAGAAGCCGCCGAACAGCCCGAGCAGGAACAGGTCGGCGAGCATGCGCCAGTGCGAGGCGTCGCGCGCGAACTCGGCGAGCGTCTGCGGCGCATGCGGCGCATGCCCCTGCGCCGCGAGCCACAGGTCGATGCCGAAGACGGTCAGGCCGATCGAGCCGAAGGGCACCAGCCCGATCTCCACCTTCTTGCCCGAGAGCCGCTCGCACAGCAGGGAGCCCACGCCGATGCCGACCGAGAAGACGACGAGCAGCAGCGTCACCACGTGCTCGGCGGCGCCGAGCACGTTCTTCGACAGGTTGGGGAACTGCGTGATGAACATCGCGCCGTAGAACCAGAACCACGAGATGCCGAGGATCGAGTTCCACACGGTGCGGTCCCGCGCCGTGAAGCGCAGGTTGCGCCAGGTCTCGGTGAGCGGATTCCAGTTGATCCTCAGCGCCGGCTCGGGCGCGGGCGACTTCGGGATGAAGCGCGACAGCACGATGCCCGCGGCCGAGATGGCCATGGCCGACACGGCCACGCCGGCGACGCCCCAGCCGGGCTGCGTGATCAGCCAGCCGCCGTACACCATGCCGAGGAGGATCGCGATCGAGGTGCCCATCTCCACCATGCCGTTGCCGCCGACGATCTCGGTGTCGTTCAGGTGCTGGGGCAGGATGGCGTACTTCACCGGCCCGAACAGCGCCGACTGCACGCCGCCCAGGAACAGCGCGCCGAGCAGCAGCGCGAGGCTCTGCGTGAACAGGCCCACCGCCCCCAGCGCCATGACCGCCAACTCGATCGCCACGGTGATGGTGATGAGCGTGGACTTCTCGACCTTGTCCGCGATCTGGCCGGCGGTGGCGGAAAACAGGAAGAACGGCAGGATGAACAGCGCCTGCGCGAGATTCTGCAGGGTGTCGGAGGACATCGTCGTGAAGCTCGCCGTCTGGTAGGCGAGCAGGATGACGAGCGCCTGCTTGAAGACGTTGTCGTTGAAGGCGCCGAGGAACTGCACGCCGAAGAACGGGCCGAAGCGGCGCTCGGCGAGCAGCCGGTACTGGCTGGAGCCCTGCACGTGCCTCCCTCGTTGCGGCGGGTTGCGCTGGGGCGTTAAAGTACCGCCCTTCTCGTCGAAGGATTATCCCATGCTGATGCGCGACCAGTTTTTCATCGGCGGCCAGTGGGTCGCCCCCGCCGCCAGGGAAAGGATCGAGGTGCACCACGCCGGCACCGGCGAAGTGATGGGCGAAGTGCCCGCGGGCACCGAGTGGGACATCGACGCCGCGGCCGCCGCGGCGCACGCCGCGCTCGACGCCTGGAGCCAGACGCCGCCCGCGCAGCGCGCGGACTTCCTGCAGAAGATCTCCGACGGGCTGAAGGCGCGCGCCGACGAGCTGGCGAGGACCATCGCGCAGGAGGTCGGCATGCCGATCAAGCTCGCCGGGCGCATCCAGGCCGGCCTGCCGATCGCCAACTTCGCCAACTACGCGAGAATCGCGCGCGAGTTCAAGTTCGAGGAGCGCGTCGGCAACTCGCTCGTGGTGAAGGACCCCGTCGGCGTGGTGGGCGCCATCACGCCGTGGAACTACCCGCTGCACCAGATCGCGCTCAAGGTGGCGCCCGCGCTCGCCGCCGGCTGCACGGTGGTGCTCAAGCCTTCGGAGATCGCGCCGTTCAACGCCTTCATCCTCGCCGAGGTGGTGCAGGCCTGCGGCCTGCCGGCGGGCGTGTTCAACCTCGTCACCGGCTACGGCCCGGTGGTGGGCGAGGCGCTGGTCAGGCACCCGCGCGTCGACATGATCTCCTTCACCGGCTCGACGCGCGCCGGCAAGCGCATCTCGGAAGTCGCCGCGCAGCAGGTGAAGCGCGTGGCGCTCGAGCTGGGCGGCAAGAGCGCGTCGCTCATCCTCGAGGACGCCGATCTTCCCGCCGCCGTGAAAGGCACGGTGAACGGTTGCTTCCTCAATTCCGGCCAGACCTGCACTGCGCTCACGCGCATGCTGGTGCCCGCTTCGAGGTACGAGGAAGCGGCGAAGCTCGCTGCGGAGGCGGCCAAGGGGTTCACGCTCGGCGACCCGCTCGCCGAGACCGCGCGCCTCGGCCCGCTCGCCTCGCACGCCCAGCTCGAGCGCGTGCGCGGCTACATCCGCAAGGGCAAGGAGGAAGGCGCCGAGCTCCTGATCGGTGGCGACGAGCCGCCGGCGGGCTTGCCCGGCGGCTATTTCGTCAAGCCGACCGTCTTCGGCAAGGTGAAGAACACCATGGCCATCGCCCAGGAGGAGATCTTCGGGCCGGTGCTCTCCATCATTCCCTACCAGGACGAGGACGAGGCGGTGAGGATCGCCAACGACTCGCCCTACGGGCTGGCCGGCGCCGTGTGGTCGAAGGACGACGCGCACGCGCAGGCGGTGGCGCGGCGCATCCGCGCCGGGCAGATCGACGTGAACGGCGGAGCGTTCAACATGAACGCGCCGTTCGGCGGCTTCAAGCAGTCCGGCCACGGGCGCGAGGCCGGCGTGTACGGGCTGGAGGAGTTCCTGGAGCTGAAGTCGCTCCAGTTGAAGGGCTAGCCGCGGCGGGTGATCAGCGCGTCCACCGCGGCGAGGCCGCGCGGGCCGACGCGCAAGGGATTGACGTCCAGCTCTTCGAACTCGCCGGCAAGGTCGGCGGCGAGCTCGGAGATGCGTGCGATGGCGTCGGCGAGCGCCTCCAGGTCCGCCGCCGCGCCGCCGCGAAAGCCCGTGAGCAGCCGGTAGCCGCGCAGCCGCGCGAGCATCGCCTTCGCCTCGCCGACCGAGACCGGCGCGAGCGCCGCGACCGTGTCGTGAATCAGCTCGACGAGCACCCCGCCCGAGCCGACGACGACGAGCGCTCCGACCTCGGGATCGACGCGCGCGCCGACGATCACCTCCGCGCCGGGAATCATCGGCTGCACCAGCACGCCGTGCAGCTCGTGGCCGCGCGCATTGGCGACGATCTCCGCGTACGCCGGGCGCAACTCGGCTTCGTTGGCGATTCCCAGGCGCACCACGTCGAGCTCGGTCTTGTGCAGGATGCCGGGCGCCTCGGCCTTCATCACCACCGGGTAGCCGAGCGCGCGCGCCGCGGCAAGCGCCTCGTCGACGCTCTTCGCCAGGCGCTCGCCGACCACGGGCACGCCGTAGGCGGCGAGCACGCGCTTCGCCTCGCGCTCGGTGAGCGTCGCGCCCGCCGCGGCGAGCAGGCGCTGCGCGTCCTGTGCGGCGCCGGCCGGGGCACGGCGCGCCGCCGGCGCGAACTCGCGCCCGGCGTGCGCGTGCCAGGCGGCGATCGCGGCGAAGCAGCGCTCCATCGAGCGGAACACGGGAATCTTCTCGTCCTTCTCGTAGTCCTCCGCGCCGGGCCCCTGCAGCCACTCGGACAGCCACACGAGCGCCACCGGCTTCACCTGCTCGCGCGCGAGCCGCGCCATGGTCGGCACCCGGTCCTTGACGGTCTCGGCGAGTGCCACGGTCGAGGGCACGACCAGCACGCCGTACTGCGGATCCTCGAGAAGCGCACGGCAGCAGCGCCCGAACGAGTCGGGGATGTTCAACACCTGCGCGGTCGGGTCGCAGGGGTTCCTCGCCGCGCCGAACTCCGGAACGATGGCGCGCAGCTTCTCCACGGTCGCGGGCTGCGGCTGCGGCATCGGCACGCCATGCGCCGCCGCCTTGTCCGCCGCCATGACGCCCGCGCCGCCCGAGCCGGAGATGGCGGCCGCGCCGCGCGCGCCGGGCGTGCCCGCCGCCGCGAAGAATTTCGCGTACTCGAGCAGCGCGTCGAAGTCCTCCACCGGCACGAGCCCTGCGCGCTCGAACAGCGCGCGCCAGGCCACCGCCGAGCCGGCGAGCGAGCCGGTGTGCGAGCGCGCGGCCGCCGCGCCGTCCGCGCTCGTGCCGAGCTTGAAGACGATGACCGGCTTGCCGGCCGCGCGTGCCCGCTCGCCCGCCTCGCGCAGACGCGCGGCGCTCGCTGCGCCCTCGAACAGGCAGGCGATGGCGCGCACTTCAGGCTCCTCGGCCATGGCCGCCACGAGGTCGCCGACGTCCACGTCCGCCGAGTTGCCGGTCGAGAAGAAGTAGCGGATGCCCAGGCCCCGCTGCCAGGCCTGCGCCAGCGAATAGCCGAGCGCGCCGGACTGGCTGACGACGGCGATCGAGCCCGCGCCCTGCGGCGCGCGCGCGTACTCCGAGAGGAACGTGACGCCGGCGCGCAGCGGGTGATTCACGAGGCCCATGCAGTTGGGCCCGAGCAGCGGCATCTTCGCCGCGCGCGCGATGTCGCCGAGCCGGCGCTGCGCGCGCCCGGCGTCCTCGCGCGCCATTTCGCCGTAGCCCGAAGCGAAGACGATCGCCGAGCCGGCGCCGGTAGCGGCGGCCTCCTCGAGCGCACCTTCCGCGCCCTCGCGCGGCACTGCCAGCACGACGCAGTCCGGCGCATGCGGCAGCGCGCCGAGCGACGGGTAGCAGCGCCGCGCGGCGACCGACTCGTACTTGGCGTTCACGGGAAAGACCTCGCCGGCGAAGTCCGCGAGGTTCTCCACGGTACGCACGCCGAAAGAGCCGGCGCGCGGCGAAGCGCCGACGATCGCGACCGAGCGCGGCGCGATGAGCCGCTCGAGCGCGGCGCGCGTGTAGGCCGCTCGGGTATCCGGTGCTAGCATAGCCGCCACAATACCAACTTCGATCGCCATGAACGTCAAGCAGCTGTTCGACCTCACCGGGCGCGTGGCGCTCGTCACCGGCGGCTCGCGCGGGCTCGGGCTGCAGATGGCCGAGGCGCTCGGCGAGCTGGGCGCGCGCGTCGCGCTCACCGCACGGAAGAAGGACGAGCTCGACGAGGCCGTCGCGCACCTCGGCAAGCTCGGCATCCAGGCTGCGGCGTGGCCGTGCGACCTGGGCAAGCGCGAGCAGGTGGCGCCGCTGGTCGACGCGCTGCTCGGCAAGCTCGGCAAGGTGGACATCCTGGTGAACAACGCCGGCGCCACCTGGGGCGCGCCCGCCGAGGATCACCCGCTTGACGCCTGGGACAAGCTGGTGAACCTCAACCTGACCGGCGCGTTCCTGCTTTCCCAGGTGCTGGCGAAGAAGGTGATGATCCCGGGCAAGTGGGGCCGCATCATCAACGTCGCGTCGGTGAACGGCCTGCTCGCCAATGATCCGCGGCTGGTGCGCACCGCGGCCTACGTCGCGACCAAGCACGGCCTCGTGGGCCTGACGCGCCAGCTGGCGGCGGAGTGGGGCGAGCACGGCATCACCGTGAACGCCGTCTGCCCGGGGTTCTTTCCCTCGAAGATGACCAAGGCGACGCTCGGCGCGCAGCTGCAGTTCATCATCGACGGCACGCCGACGCGCCGCGTCGGCAACGACGAGGACCTGAAGGGCGTGACGGCGCTGCTCGCTTCCGAGGCGGGTCGGCACATCAACGGCCAGGCGATCGTGGTCGACGGCGGCGCCTCGATCCTGTGAAGGCCGACGCCCACGCGAAGCTGCAGTACACGCGCGACTACCAGAGCCGCATCCCGTTCATCGCCCACCTCGGCCTCGTGACCGAGGCGCTCGGCGAGGGCACGGCGCGCCTGTGGATGCCGCTGCCGAAGCACTTCACCAACAGCCTGGGCACCGCGCACGGCGGCGTGATCATGTCGCTGCTCGACGTGGCGCTGTGCACCGCGGCGCGCACGCTGCACCCGGAATCGGTGGGCGTGGTGACCATCGACATGTCCACGTCCTTCATCGGCGGCGGCAAGGGCGACCGGCTGGTCGCCGAGGCGCGCGTGCTGAAGGACGGTCGCAGCATGACGTTCGTCGAAGCGGAGGCGAAGAACGCGGACGGGTCGCTGGTCGCCAAGGCGATCGGCACCGTGCGCGTGCGGCACAAAGAGGCCTGACAGGGAGAACGCTCATGACGACCAATCCGTACAGCGCGCCGGCGGCGACCGTGGCCGACCCGGCCATGGCCTTGCAGGGCAATTTCGTTCCGGGCGGCCGCGGCGTGGCGGCGGGGCGCGGCTGGGGCTGGATCACCGAGGGCTGGGCAATGTTCAAGCAGCAGCCGTGGATGTGGATCGGCATCTGGGTCGTGCTGGTCGTCCTCCTCGTAGTGCTCGGCGTCATTCCACTGCTCGGGCCGATCGCCAACGCGGTGCTGTGGCCGATGTTCAGCGCCGGCCTGGCGCTCGGCTGCCGCGCGCTTGCCGAGGGCGAGCCGCTCGAGTTCGGCCACCTGTTCGCCGGTTTCCGGCATCGCCTGGGCACGCTCGCCGGCGTCGGCGCGCTGACGCTGGTCATCTCCTTCGCCATCGGCATGGTGGTGGCGATTGCCATGGGCGTCGGCTTCGCGACGATGTTCGGCGGCGCGCAGCCCGAGACGCCGGAGGCCGCGCTGGGCTTGGCGCTCGCCGGGCTGGTGATGCTGGCGCTGATGCTGCCGCTGTTCATGGCGATCTGGTTCGCGCCGCTGCTGATCGTGTTCCACGAGCACGGCGTGCTGGAGGCGATGAAGGAGAGCTTCACCGGCTGCCTGAGGAACATCGTGCCGTTCCTGGTCTACGGCGTGGTCGGATTCCTGCTGATGGTCCTCGCCACGATCCCGGCGGGGCTCGGCTGGCTGGTGCTCGGTCCGGTGACGATCGCTTCGATCTACACCGCGTACCGCGACATCTACTTCACGACCTGACGCCGAGCAGCCCGCGGCCCGCCCACAGCCAGGCGAGTCCGGCGAACTGCACCGCCCAGAGAAAGGCGAGCGCCCAGGGATAGGCCTCGGGCGCGTAGCCGGTCGCGCTCTGCGGCCACAGGCCGAGCAGCAAGCCGACGACCCACTGGCCGGTGAACATGCCGATGAACACGAACACGTTGAGCGCGGTGTTCACGCGCCCGCTCATTTCCCGGGGGTAGCGCCGCGAGTAGAGCGAATAGGCGAGCGTGACGGCCGTCGAGCAGCCGAAGAACAGGCACCACAGGCCGAGCATTCCGGTGCGCACGCCGAGCAGGATCAGCGCAAGGCTGGCGGATCCCACCGCGACGCCGCCCAGGATCAGGGGCAGCGTGCTCTGCGCGCGCCGCGCGCGCGCGTCCGCCGCGCGGCCGAAGCCCACGTAGCCGAGCATCATCGCGAGGCTGAACGCGAGCAGCGCGCGCGCGACCTCCGCGGGACTGTAGCCGGCGACGTCGCGCAGCCATGTGGCGACCCACAGCGTCTGCAGGGCCACCGCGGCGACCTGGTTCGCGCCGATGGCAAGCGCCATGCGCCAGAACGCAGCGTCGCGCGCGATCTGCACGAAGCCGGCGAGCTGCGCGCGCACGCTCTCGCCGCGCTGGGAGGCCGTGCGCTCCGGCACAGCGAGGAACAGCAGCAGGCTGACGACGACGTTGAGCGCCACGATGCCCGCGAACACCTCGCGCCAGCCGAAGGCGCGCAGCGCCACCTCGAGCGGCACGGTGGCCACTACCGCGCCGAGCATGCCGCTGGCGAAGGCGACGCCGTTCATGGTGGCGATGCGATCCGCCGGATACCAGAGCAGGAAGGCCGTGAACGACGCCATCAAGCAGCCGGACACGCCCAGTCCGATCAGGCCGCGCGCCGCCGTCAGCGCAGCGGCGGATTGGCCGAGCGCGAACCACGCGCCGCCCGCGGCCGCCACCAGCAGCAGCGTCGCGTTGACGCGCCGCGGCCCGTAGCGGTCGAGCAGGATGCCGAGCGGCAACTGGAACAGCGCGAAGGCGAGAAAGTAGATGGCGGTCAGCAACCCGAGGCCCGCCGAGCCGAGGCCCAGCTCGCGCGCGATCTCCGGCCCGATGATCGCGTTGACCGAGCGGTACAGGTACGAGATGAAGTACCCCGCCAGGAACGGCAGGGTGACGCGGATGAAAATAGGGACTGACCCTATTTCTTGCTTTTCAGAAATAGGGTCTGTCCCTATTTTCTACTTCTTGGCCTCGATCCCGCCGAGGTAGAACCGGTTCCACGTCGGCGCGATGATCATCTCGTTGACGGTGGTGCGCGCCGGCATGGTGGCGACGAACAGGATCGCCTTGCCGAAATCCTCCGGCTGCGCCATGCGCGCGCGTTCTTCCGCGGAAGGCGGCACGGGGCGCTTCTCCAGGATGGGCGTGGCCACCTCGCCGGGCAGGATCGAGGTGGCGCGGATGCCGTTCGCGCATTCCTCCATGTTGATCGACTCGGAGATGGCGATCACGGCGCGCTTGGTGGCGTTGTAGGCCGGCCCGGTGAGCACGCTGGCGTAGCGGCCCGCCCACGAGGAGATGTTGATGATGAGGCCGTCCTTGCGCGCGCGCATTCCCGGCAGCACCGCGTGGCAGCAGTAGAACAGGCCGTTCAGGTTGATGCGCACCACGTCGTCCCAGCCGTCGAGCGTCATGTTGCTGAAGTTGCGCTTGCCGCCGCCGATGTTGGTACCGGCGCTCGCCACCAGGATGTCGATGCGGCCGTGGCGCTTCTCGATGTCGGCCGCGGTCTTCTCGACCGCCGCGCGGTCGCCCACGTCGAGCTGCATGGCCTCCGCGCTGCCGAGCTTTCTCAGCTCCGCGAGGCCGCTGTCGTTGGTGCGCGCGGTGCGCCCCGAGATGACGACATGCGCGCCGGCCGCGGCGAGCGCTTTCGCGCCCGCCAGGCCGATGCCCGAGCCGCCGCCCGTCACCCACGCGACTTTCCCCTTCAGCTCAGCGCCTGGCATATTGCGTCGCTCCGAAGAGGACTTCCTTCTGCTCCTTCGTCATCTCGGCCCGCCGGCGGTCGGCGAGCACCTTGAGCGCGCGCTCCACCGCCGGGCGCGCGAGCAGGCCGTCGCGCCAGCGCTTGACGTTCGGGTACTCGTCGATGTTCACGCCCTGGCGCTCCGGGAAGCGCATCCACGGCATGATCGCCATGTCGGCGATGGTGTACTCGCCGCAGGCGACGTACTTCGACTCCTTGAGGCGCCGATCCACTACGCCGTACAGGCGATTGGCCTCGTTCTTGTAGCGGTTCATGGCGTACTCGATCTTCTCGGGCGCGTAGCCGAGGAAATGGTGCGCCTGGCCCAGCATCGGCCCGATGTGGCCCATCTGGAACATCACCCACTGCATCACCTGCCAGCGCTCGCGGATGCGCTCTGGCAGGAACCTGCCGGTCTTCGAGGCGAGGTAGAAAAGCATCGCCCCCGACTCGGCGAGCGCCATCGGCTTGCCGTCCGGCCCGTCGCTGTCCACCATCGCCGGCATCTTGTTGTTGGGCGAGATCCTGAGGAACTCGGGCTTGAACTGGTCGCCCGCGCCGATGTCGATGGGAATCACCCGGTAGGGCAGCCCCGTCTCCTCGAGCATGATGTGGATCTTGTGCCCGTTGGGCGTGGGCCAGGTATACAGGTCGATCATGTCAGCCTCACCAGTTGCTTGCCGAAGTTTTCCCCCTTGAGCAGCCCGATCAGGCCCCGGGGCGCGTTCTCGATGCCCTTCACCACGGACTCGCGGTACTTGAAGCGCCCGTCGGTGACCAGCGCCAGCAGCGCCTGGTTCGCCTCGGGGTAGCGCTCCACCCAGTCGAAGACGATCATGCCCTGCACCTTGATGCGGTTGACGAGGATCGAGCGGAACATCTTCACGCCGTAGGGCTCGGCGGCGTTGTAGTCGGAAATCAGGCCGCAGATCGCGATGCGCGACTTGACGTTCATGAGCCGCAGCATCGTGTCGAGGATCACGCCGCCGACGTTCTCGAAGTAGGCGTCCACGCCTTTCGGGCAGGCGGCGCGCAGGTCGTCCAGGAGCTTCCCCGCCTTGTAGTCCACGCAGGCATCGAACCCGAGCTCCTGCACCACGTAGTCGCACTTCGCCTTGCCGCCCGCGATGCCGACCGTGCGGCAGCCCCATTCCTTCGCCAGCTGGCCGACCACGCTGCCCACCGCGCCGGAAGCCGCGGAGACGACCACGGTCTCACCCGCCTCGGGTTGCAGGATGTCCTTCATGCCGAAGTAGGCGGTGCGTCCCGGCATGCCGAGGCAGCCGAGGAAGTAGGAAAGAGGCGCGCGTGTGTCGTCGACCTTGGTGAGCAGCTCGCCCTTGCCGCTCCAGTAGAGCTGCCAGCCGGAGGGCGCCGTGACCTTGTCGCCCGCCTTGAACTTCGGGTGCCTGGATTCGACCACCTCGCCCGCGGTCTCGCCCGTCATCACGTCGCCGACCTCTACGCCCTTCACGTAGCTCTTCTGCTTGGTCATGCGCCCGCGCATGTACGGGTCGAGCGACAGCCAGTGGTTCTTCACCAGCACTTCGCCCTCGGCGGGCTTGGGAACCGGCGCGGTTTCGAGGCGGAAGTTGGCTTCGGTCACCCAGCCTTCCGGGTGACTCGCCATGACGATGCGCTTGTTCATGCGGGATCCTCGAAAAAGGATCCCGATGTTAGCGCAGCTACTGCCAGGACGGCTTGCGCTTTTCGAGAAACGCGCGGATGCCCTCGCGCGCCTCGGCGCCCGCGCGCGCCTCGGCGAGCGCGGCCGCCGTCTCCGCGGCGAGCGCGGCGTCGAGCGGCGCATTCTCCACGCGCAGCAGGAGCCTCTTGGTGCGCGCCAGCGCCTCGGGGCCGCCTTGCGCGAGCCGCGCGCACAGGGCGTCGATCGCCGCGTCCAGCTCGCCGGCGGGCACGCACTCGTGCACGAAGCCGATGCGCTTGGCTTCCGGCGCCGAAAGTCGTTCGCCGGTCAGCATGTAGCGGCGCGCCTGCGCCGCGCCCATGGCGCGCGCGAGGTACGGGCTGATCATCGCCGGGACGAGGCCGATGCGCGTCTCCGGCAGCGCGAACTCGGCGGCATCGGCGGCCACCACCAGGTCGCTTGCCGCAACGAGGCCCATGCCGCCCGCGAACGCGGGGCCATGCACGCGCGCGACGATCGGCTTGGGATAGGCGTGCATGCGGTAGAGGAGCTTCGCGAAGCGCGAGGCCTCGCGCCGCGAGCGGGCCCTGGTCATCTTGGCCGCCTTTTCCATCTTCGCGAGGTCGCCTCCCGCGCAGAACGCGGGACCGCGCCCGGCGAGGACCAGCACGCGCATCGAGGGGTCCCTCTCCACGACTTCCAGCGCGGTCTCCAGCGCGGAGATCAGCTCATCGGAGAGCGCATTCCTCACCTCCGGCCGGTTCATCCACAGCCAGGCCGCGGCGCCGCGCGGCTGGACGTCGAGGATCACGACAGCGCGAGCCTCCTGCGCGCCGCGGTGTACTCGGCGGCGAGCTTCGCCACGACGTCGGCCACGGGCAGCACCGCGTCGATCTGCCCGACGCCCTGCCCCGCGCTCCAGATGTCGCGCCACACCTTCTTCTCGGCGCCGCTCGCGGAGCCGAAGTTCATTTTCTTCGGATCGGATTTCGGCAGGTTGAGCGGGTCGAAGCCGGCGGCGATCACGCTGTGCTTGAGGTAGTTGCCGTTCACGCCGGAGAACAGGTCCGTGTAGACGATGTCCGACGCATGCGCCTTGAGGATCTCCTCCTTGTAGCGCTCGGGCACGCTCGCCTCCGGCGTGGCCAGGAAGCGCGTGCCGATGTACGCGAGGTCCGCGCCCGCGGCGAGCGCGGCGAGGATCGCATCCCCGGTGGCGATGGCGCCCGAGAGGATGATCGGCCCGTCGAAGAAGCGCCGCACCTCGCCCACCAGCGCGAAGGGCGAGAGCGTGCCGGCGTGGCCGCCTGCTCCGGCGCACACCAGGATCAGCCCGTCGACGCCCGCCTCCAGGGCCTTTTCCGCGTGGCGCACGTTGATCACGTCGTGCAGCACGATGCCGCCGTAGGCGTGGATCGCGGGGATCACGTCGTTCGGCGCCCTGAGGCTCGTGATCGTGATCGGCACCTTGTGCCGGATGCAGACCTCGAGGTCGTGCGCGAGGCGGTCGTTCGACTTGTGCACGATCTGGTTCACCGCGTAGGGCGCGGCGTCCGGCCGCCCGGCGAGCGCCTGCTCGATCTCCGTGAGCCACGCATCGAGCGCTTCCTTCGGGCGCGCGTTCAGGGCCGGGAAGGAGCCCACGATCCCGGCCTTGCACTGCTCGATGACGAGCTTCGGGTTGCCGGCGATGAACATCGGTGCGGCAATGACCGGGAGCTTCAGGCGCTGCAGGACCGGCGGCAGCGCCATCAGTCGAGGGGTGTGTTCTTCGCAGCGAGCTCGCGCAGGAGCTTGGGCGGCGCGAAGCGCGGGCCCACCTTCTTCGCCAGCTCGTCGGCGCGCTTGACGAACTTCCTGGTGCCGACGTGGTTCACGTACTGCAGCGCGCCGCCCGCCCAGGCCGGGAAGCCGATGCCGAAGATCGAGCCGATGTTGCCGTCGTGCACGTGCTCGAGCACGCCTTCCTCCAGGCACCTCGCGGTCTCGATCGCCTGGCGAACCAGCAGCCGCTCCTTCAGCTCCTCGAAATCCCACTGGACGCCCTTCCTGCCGAAGTGCTTCGCCAGCTCCGGCCAGAGGAACTTCTTTCCTTCCTTCGGATATTCGTAGAACCCGCCGCCGCCCGCGCGGCCCGGGCGCCTGAACTCCTTCACCATGCGCACGATCACTTCCTGCCCGGGCTGCGGCGTGTACTTCCTGCCTTCCGCCTCGAGGTCGGCCTTCGTCTGCTCCATCACCGCGACCGAGAGCGCCATCGAGGTCTCGTCGATCACCGCGAGCGGGCCGACCGGCATGCCGGCGAGCCGCCCCGCATTCTCGATCACCGCCGCCGGAATGCCTTCCTGCAGCATCGCGCAGCCCTCGGCGACGAAGGTGCCAAACGTGCGGCTCGTGTAGAAGCCGCGCGAATCGTTCACCACGATCGGCATCTTGCCGATCTGCAGCACGTAGTCGTAGGCGCGCGCCAGCGTCTCGGCGGACGTCCTCTTGCCCTTGATGATCTCCACGAGCTGCATCTTGTCCACCGGCGAGAAGAAGTGCAGGCCGATGAAGTTCTCCGGCCTGGAGAACGCCTGCGCGAGGCCGGTGATCGGCAGCGTCGACGTGTTGGAGGCGAAGAGGCCGCCCGGCGCGAGCATCGGCTCGGCTTCCTTCGTCGCCTGCGCCTTGACGTCGCGCTTCTCGAACACCGCCTCGATGATCAGGTCGCAGCCCCGCAGGTCCGATGCGCTCGCCGTGGGCGTGATGAGCGCGGGCACCTGCGGGCGGTTGCGCTTCGCCGCGAGCTTCTCGCTGTAGGCCTTGCCCTGCTGCGCGCGCTCGAGCGTGGTGTCCTTCAGCACACAGGGCACGCCGCGCAGCGCGTTCGCCCACGCGATGCCGCCGCCCATCATGCCCGCGCCGAGGATGCCGACCTTGGTCGCCTTCCATTTCGGCACGTCCCTGGGGCGCGAGGCGCCCGAGCGGATCGCCGTGCGGTCGAAGAAGAGGTGGATGAGGTTCTTCGCCACCGGCCCGACGGCGAGCTTGGCGAGGTAGCGCGACTCGATCCGCAGCGCCGTATCGAAATCCACGCTCGCGCCCTCCACGGCCGCCGCCATGATCGCTTCGGGCGCGGGATACAGGCCGCGCGTCTTCTCGATCAGCATCGCTGGAGCGATGGTGAGCATCTGCGCGATCGCCGGGCTCGCGGGCGTGCCGCCCGGGATGCGATAGTTGTCCTCGTCCCAGGGCTGCTTGGGCGAGGGGTTCTTCGCGATCCACTCGCGCGCCATGCGCGCGAGGTCGTCGTGGCTTCCCGCAATGCCCTGCAAGAATCCGAGCTTCGCCGCCTCCGCGGGACGCATGGTCCTGCCTTCCATCAGCATCGGCAGCGCCGCCTGCAGGCCGAGCAGGCGCACGGTCTTGGTGATGCCGGTCGCGCCGGGCAGCAGGCCGAGCGTCGCCTCGGGCAGGCCGAGCTCGATTCGCCCGTCGTCGAGGCAGATGCGGCAGTGCGCGGCGAGCGCGAGCTCCCAGCCGCCGCCGAGCGCGGCGCCTTCGAGCGCCGCCACCACCGGCTTGCCGAGCTTGTCGAGCGCGCGGAAGTCGCGCTTGATCTCCTCGATCTCCTCGAAGAATCGCGGGCCGTCCGCCGCCGTGAGCTTGAGCACCTCCTTCAATTCGGCGCCGGCGAAGAAGGACTTCTTCGCCGAGGCGAGGATCACGCCCGCGATCGAATCCTTCTCCTTCTGCAGGCGCTCGACCGCGGCGTGGAAGGCCTTCTTCCACGCCGCGGTCATCGTGTTGACCGGCGCGCCGGGCGCGTCGAAGGTCAGGGTGACGACGCCGTCGTCGCCCTTTTCATAGCGAACCGGCATCTACAGGCGCTCGACGATCGTGGCGATGCCCATGCCGCCGCCGACGCACAGCGTCGCCAGGCCGTAGCGCAGTTTGCGGCGCTCGAGCTCGTCGAGCAGCGTGCCGAGGATCATGGCGCCGGTGGCGCCGAGCGGGTGCCCCATGGCGATCGAGCCGCCGTTCACGTTCACCTTCTCCTCGGGCACGCCCATCTCCTTCATGAACTTCATCGGCACCACGGCGAAGGCTTCGTTGATTTCGAACAGGTCGATCTGGTCGATCTTCATCTTCGCCTTGGCGAGCGCCTTGCGCGCCGCGGGCATCGGGCCCGTGAGCATGATCGTGGGATCGGCGCCGGAGAGCGCCGCGGCGACGATGCGCGCGCGCGGCTTGAGGCCCAGCGCCTTGCCTTTCTTCTCGGTGCCGATCAGCACGGCCGCCGAGCCGTCCACGATCCCGGAGGAATTGCCCGCGGTGTGCACGTGGCGGATGCGCTCGACCTGCGGGTAGCGGCGGATCGCCACCGCGTCGTAGCCCATCTCGCCCGCCTTGTCGAAGGCGAGCTTGAGCGCGGCGAGCCCTTGCAGCGTGGTGTGCGGCTTGATGTACTCGTCGTGATCGAGGATCACGTCGCCGACCGCGTCCTTCACCGGCACGACCGATTTCCTGAAGCGCCCGGATTCGCGCGCGGCGGCGGCCTTCTTCTGCGATTTCAGCGCGAACTCGTCCACCTCGTCGCGCGAGAAGTCTTCCAGCGTGGCGATCAGGTCGGCGCTGATGCCCTGCGGGATGAAGGCGGTGTCGATGCTGGTCTGCGGGTCGCAGGCCCAGGCGCCGCGGTCCGAGCCCATCGGCACGCGCGACATGGATTCGATCCCGCCCGCGACCACCAGGTCCTCCCAGCCCGAGCGCACCTTCTGCGCGGCGAGGTTCACCGCTTCCAGCCCCGAGGCGCAGAAGCGGTTCAGCTGGAAGCCCGGCACCTTCCAGTCCCAGCCCGCGGCGAGCGCCGCGGTCTTGGCGATGCACGAGCCCTGCTCGCCCGAGGGCGTGACGCAGCCCATCACGACGTCCTCGACCTCGCCCGTGTCGAAGTCGTGCCGGCGCTGCAGCTCCTGCAGCACGCCGGCGAGCAGCGTGACCGGCTTCACCTCGTGCAGCGAGCCGTCCCTCTTGCCCTTGCCGCGCGGCGTGCGGATCGCGTCGAAGATCATCGCCTCATTTGCGCTCTTTGCCATGACTGTCTCCTTAAAAGGGGACAGTCCCCATTTGATGAAGCCAAATGGGGACAGTCCCCTATTCCTTGCCTCCCAGACCGAGCGAGCGGGAGATCACTTCCTTCATGATCTCATTGGTGCCGCCGTAGATGCGCTGCACGCGCGCGTCCGCGTAGGCGCGCGCGATGGGGAACTCCCACATGAAGCCGTAGCCGCCGTGCAGCTGCAGGCACTCGTCGATCACCTTGCACTCGAGGTCCGAGACCCAGTATTTGGCCATCGAGGCGGTCGCCGTGTCGAGCTTGCCGGCGAGCAGCAGTTCCATGCAGCGGTCGACGAACACGCGCGCCACCTGCACCTCGGTGGCGAGCTCGGCGAGCTTGAAGCGCGTGTTCTGGAAGCTGGCGATCGGCTTGCCGAAGGCCTTGCGCTCGGTGACGTAGGCCTTGGTCCACTCGACCGCGGCTTCCGCCTTGGCAATCGCGCCGATGGCGATCTGCATGCGCTCCCAGGGAAGCTCCTGCATCAGGTAGATGAAGCCGTTGTTCTCCTGGCCGAGCAGGTTCTCCGCCGGCACGTCGACGTTGTCGAAGAACAGCTCGGCCGTGTCCTGGCCCTTCAGCCCCAGCTTCTTCAGGCGCTTGCCCTTGGTGAAGCCTTTCATCGAGGTGTCGACCACGACGAGGCTCGTGCCCTTCGCGCCTTTCGATGGATCGGTCTTCGCCACGACGATGACGAGGTCGCAGTGCCAGCCGTTGGTGATGAAGGTCTTGGAGCCGTTGACGAGGTAGCGATCGCCCCTCTTCGCCGCCGTGGTCTTCACCGCCTGCAGGTCGGAACCGGCGCCGGGCTCGCTCATGGCGATGGCGCCGATCATCTCGCCCGAGGCCATCCTCGGCAGGTACTTCTTCTTCAGGGTCTCGCTGCCGTAGCGCAGCAGGTAGGGCGCGACGATCTCGGAATGCAGGCCCCAGCCGAGCGAAGAGTTGTTGGCGCGCGCCTGCTCCTCCATCAGCACCACGCTATAGAGGCGATCCGCGCCCGCGCCGCCGTAGGCCTCGGGCATCGAGCAGCACAGGAAACCGTTCGCGCCCGCCTTCTGCCACACCTCGCGATCGACGTAGCCCTGCTCCTGCCAGCGCTCGTCGTGCGGCACGACCTCGGCTTCCATGAAGCGGCGCACGCTGTCGCGGAAGGTCTCGTGCTCGGGGGAAAAGAGCGTCCGCGGGATCATTGACGAATGATATTCCATTGGTGGACACTGACCAAGCAAATGCTTTCTTCCCCGTCGGGCTGATGCCGGCCCTCCAATCGAAGATCGACGTCGCCGGCTCGGCGTTCCGGCGCAACCGCGACAGCCTGCTCGCGAAGATCGCGCGCCTGCGGCAGCTGGAGGGGCGCACGCGCGACGCGTCGGAGAAGGCGAGGCCCCTGTTCGACAAGCGCGGCCAGCTCCTGCCGCGCGAGCGCGTCGCGCGCCTGCTCGACCCCGGCGCGCCCTGGCTCGAGCTCTCGTCGATGGCGGGCTACTGCCTGGACGATCCCGATCCGGACAAGACCACTCCCGGCGGCGGCATGGTCTGCGGAATCGGCTACGCCTCGGGCGTGCGCGCGATGGTGGTGGCGAGCGAATCGGGCATCGACGCGGGCGCGATCCAGCACATGGGACGCGAGAAGCTGCTGCGCGCGCAGGAGCTCGCGCTGGACAACAAGCTGCCGTTCGTGCACCTCGTCGAGTCGGCGGGCGCGAACCTGCTCAAGTACCGCGTGGAAGGGTTCATCCACGGCGGCGCGATCTTCTACAACCTCGCCAGGCTCTCGGCCGCCGGCCTGCCGGTCGTGACCGTGGTGCACGGCTCGTCCACCGCGGGCGGCGCATACATGCCGGGGCTGTCGGACTACGTGATCATGGTGCGCGGGCGCGCGAAGGCCTTCCTCGCAGGCCCGCCGCTGCTCAAGGCTGCGACCGGCGAGATCGCCACCGACGAGGAGCTCGGCGGCGCGGTGATGCACACGCACGTCTCGGGCCTGGGCGAGTATCTCGCCGAGGACGACGCCGACGGCATCCGCTACGCGCGCGAGGTGCTTTCGCGCCTGGACTGGAAGTCCTCGTTCCTGCCGGGCGGAAAGCCGCCGCGCTACGACGGCGAGGAGCTGCTCGGCGTGATCCCCGAGGACTACCGGAAGCCGGTGGACATGCGCGAGGTGCTCGCGCGCATCGTGGACGACTCCGACTTCCTCGACTTCAAGGCCGACTACGGCCCGGCGACCGTCTGCGGGCACGCCGCGGTGCAGGGCTTTCGCGTCGGCATCGTCACCAACAACGGGCCCCTCGACCCCGCGGGCGCCAACAAGGCGACGCACTTCATCCAGAGCTGCTGCCAGGCGGGCCTGCCGATCCTCTACCTGCAGAACACCACCGGCTACATCGTCGGCAAGGCCTCCGAAGAGGCCGGCATGATCAAGCACGGCTCGAAGATGATCCAGGCGGTGTCCACTGCAAACGTGCCGCAGATCACGCTGATGTGCGGCGCATCCTTCGGCGCGGGCAACTACGGCATGTGCGGACGCGCCTACCGCCCGCGGTTCCTCTTTTCCTGGCCGAACGCACAGACCGCGGTAATGGGCGCCGAGCAGGCGGCGCTCACCATGGCGATCGTCATGGAGGCGGGCGCGAAGCGCAAAGGCCAGCCCGTGGACGAAGCGAAGATCGCCGACCTGAAGCACCGCATCGTCGAGAACTTCGAGCGCCAGCAGGATGCGCTCGTCACCTCCGCGCTCATGCTCGACGACGGCGTCATCGACCCGCGCGACACGAGAAACGTCCTCGGCTTCACCCTCTCCGTCTGCAAGGACGGCGACGCGCGCAACCCCAGACCCATCCAGTTCGGAGTGGCCCGGCCATGAACTTCACGCAGGAGCACGAGGAGATCCGGCGCAACCTCAAGCGCCTGATCGACAGCGAGATCAACCCGCATGTGGACGCTTGGGAGGACGCCGAGCAGTTCCCCGCGCACGAGGTGTTCAAGAAGCTCGGCAACCTGGGGCTGCTCGGGCTCACCAAGCCCGAGGCTTACGGTGGTGCGGCGCTCGACTACAGCTACTCGGTGGTGATGGCCGAGACGCTCGGCCATATCCGCTGCGGCGCCGTGCCGATGGCGATCGGCGTGCAGACCGACATGGCGACGCCGGCGCTCGCGCGCTTCGGCTCCGACGAGCTGCGCAAGGAATTCCTCGCGCCGGCGATCTCGGGCGACCATGTCGCCTGCGTCGGCGTGTCCGAGCCCGGCGCGGGCTCGGACGTCGCCTCGATCAAGACCACGGCGAAGAAGGCGGGCGGCGACTACGTCATCAACGGCGCCAAGATGTGGATCACCAACAGCCTGCAGGCCGACTGGATGTGCCTGCTCGCCAACACCTCGGAAGGCGCGCCGCACAAGAACAAGACGCTCATCTGCGTGCCGATGAACACGAAAGGCGTCGTCAAGGCGAAGAAGATCCGCAAGATCGGCATGATGTCCTCCGACACCGGCCTCATCCACTTCGACGACGTGCGCGTGCCGCAGCGCTACCGCATCGGCGAGGAAGGCTTCGGCTTCACCTACCAGATGCAGCAGTTCCAGGAGGAGCGCCTGTGGGCCGCGGCGAGCGCGGTGCAGGGGCTGCTCAGGAACATCGACGAGACGGTCGAGTACATCCGCGAGCGCAAGGTCTTCGGCCAGCCGATCATCGACTTCCAGTACGTGCATTTCCGGCTCGCGGAGCTCAAGACCGAGATCGAGGCGCTGCGCGCGCTCACCTACATGGCGTGCGAGCGCTACGTCGCGGGCGAGGACGTGACCGAGCTCGCCTCGATGGCCAAGCTCAAGGCCGGGCGCCTGCGGCGCGAGGTGTCGGACGCATGCCTGCAGTTCTGGGGCGGCATGGGCTACACCTGGGACAACCCGCTGTCGCGCGCCTATCGCGACGGGCGGCTGATGTCGATCGGCGGCGGCGCCGACGAGGTGATGCTCGGCATCATCTGCAAGTACATGGGGATCCTGCCCTCGAAGCACCTGAAGAAGGACTGAGGTGTTCAGCACACTGCTGATCGCCAACCGCGGCGAGATCGCGCTGCGCGTCGCGCGCAGCGCGCGCAAGCTCGGCATTCGGACCATCGCGGTCCATGTGGAAGCGGAGCGCGATGCGCCACACGTGCGCGCCTGCGACGAGGCGATATGCATCGAGTCCTATCTCGACATCCCGTCCATCCTGCGCGCGCCGGGCGAGGCGGTGCACCCGGGCTACGGATTCCATTCCGAGAATCCCGCCTTTGCCGAAGCCGTGATTGCCGCCGGCCGCGTCTGGGTCGGGCCTCCGCCCGCGGCGATGCGCGCACTCGGCGACAAGGCAAACGCCAAGCAGCTCGCCGCGAAGGCGGGCGTTCCCGTGCTGCCGACGTACGAGAGCAAGCCCGAGTATCCGGTCGTGATCAAGGCGATCGCCGGCGGCGGCGGGCGCGGCATGCGGCTCGTGCGCTCGGCGAAGGAGCTCGATGCGGCGCTCGCGTCCGCGAAGTCCGAGGCCGAGCATGCCTTCGGCGACGGAAGGCTGATGCTCGAGAAGGCAATCCTGTCGCCGCGCCACATCGAAGTGCAGATTTTCGCCGACGCACACGGCAAAGTGATCCACCTCGGCGAGCGCGACTGCTCGGTGCAGCGCCGCCACCAGAAGCTGATCGAGGAGTCGCCTTCGCCCGCCGTGGACATCACTTTGCGCAAGAAGCTCGGCGCGGCGGCAACTGCGATCGCGCGCGCGGCGGGCTACGTGGGCGCGGGCACCGTCGAGTTCCTGGTCGACGAGAACAGGGACTTCCTCTTCATCGAAGCAAACGCGCGCCTGCAGGTCGAGCATCCGGTGACCGAGGCGGTCACGGGCCTCGACCTCGTGGAGTGGCAGCTGCGGATCGCCGCCGGCGAGCCGCTGCCGCTCGGGCAGGACGACATCCGCTTCGAGGGGCACGCGATCGAATCGCGGCTGTGCGCGGAGGATCCGTCCAGGGACTTCCTGCCGCAGTCCGGACGGCTTGCGCTCTGGCGGCCGGCCGACGGCGTGCGCGTGGACCATGCGCTGGAGACCGGACTCGAGATTTCACCCCAGTACGATTCTCTGCTCGCCAAGCTGATCGTGCACGCGCCCGGTCGCGACAAGGCGCGCGAGCAGCTCGCGGCGGCCCTCGACGCGACGCTCGCGCTCGGCCTGCCAACCAACAAGGCCTTCCTCGCTGCCGTGCTGCGCGATCCGGAGTTCGCCGAAGGAAGAGCGACTACGTCGCTGCTGGAGGATCGACTCACTGGTTGGAAGGCGCCAGCCGTGGACGAGCCGCTCGCTCGGCGTCTCTATGCTTGCGCAAAGGCAGACGCCGCGGGTTTCGGCGAGTGGTCGGCCTGGAGCAACGCGCGGCACGACCCGCTGCCGGCCGCGCCGCATGCGCTCAATGGCGACACGCTGTACTTCGCGCGCGACGGCCACTCGTACACCTGGCGCGACACGACCATGGATCCGCCCGCGAAGCGTGCCGCCGGATTGGACGGGCGCGCGCTCACCGCGCCGATGAATGGGCGCGTCGTGGCTGTGCATGCGAAGGCAGGGGACGCGGTGGCGGCTGGAGCACCGCTCGTGGTGCTGGAGGCGATGAAGATGGAGCACACGCTCGCCGCGCCCGCGGCGCTGCGCGTGGCGGCGGTGCATGTCGTCAGGGGCGTGCAAGTTGCGCCCGGTAAGCTCTTGATGGAGTTCGAACAAGGAGAAATGACGTGAAAGCCCTGCTGCGCCTCGCCCTGTCCGCCGTCCTCGCGGCCACCGCCGCGCTCGCCGCCGCCCAGCCCGCGCCTTCCGTCAAGCAGCGCCAGGTCGATGTGCCGAATAAGATCCTGTTCGTCGGCAACAGCTACTTCTACTACAACGACAGCCTGCACAACCACCTGCGCCGGATGGCGATCGCCGGCGACCCGTCGCTCGAAAAGGTGCTGCAGTACAAGATCGTCACCATCGGCGGCGCGCCGCTCGCGCACCACGACGTCGCGGCCTATGTCGCGCCGGGCAAGCTCGGCATGAAGGATCCTTATGACGTCGTCATCCTGCAGGGCAACAGCGGCGCGGCACTCGCCGACGCGCGCATGAAGTCCTTTCGCGAGAAGGTGGTCGAGTTCAACGGCGACATCGCGAAGACCGGCGCGAAGACCGCGCTCTACATGACGCACGCCTACGTCGCGCCGAACAAGGACGCGAGCCCGGACATGATCCGCAAGGTCGAGGCCATGTACGTCGCGACGGGCAACGAGGTCGGCGCGCTCGTCATTCCGGTCGGGCTGGCGTTCGAGGAGGCCTATCGCCAGCGCCCGGGGATGCAGCTGCACAAGACTTACGACGGCAGCCATCCGAACCTGGAGGGCACCTATCTGGCCGCTTGCGTGGTCTACGCGAGCCTGTACGGCAAGTCGCCGGTCGGCAACCCCTACGACTACTTCGGCAAGGTGGACAAGGAAACCGCCGCGTTCCTGCAGCGCGTGGCCTGGGAGACGGCGACGAAGTTCTACGCGCGCTAGCCGAGCGCCCCGAGCGCCGCCTTGACGATTCCCGCGCGATCCACCCCGAAATGCGCGCGCAGCGCCGCGCGCGTATCGCTCCTCCCGAATCCGTCCGTGCCGAGCGTCACATACTTCCCCGGCACCCACTCCCGGATTAGATCCGCGAGCGCGCTCACGTAGTCGCTCGCCGCGATCACCGGCCCCTTGCCGCCCTCGAGGCACTGCGCGACCCACGCGTTCTTCGCCTCGCGGCCCTCGCGCCGCAGCTCGGTGAAGCTCGTCACCGACCACACTTCGGCCGCGACGCCATGCTCCGCCTCGAGCACGTCCGCCGCCGCGAGCGTCTCGCGCAGGATCGCGCCAGCCCCAAGCAAGCGCACTGACTTCTTGCCCTTGCCCGCCACGCGCACGCGGTGCATGCCTTTCAGGATCCCTTCGCGCGCGCCCTCGGGCATCGCCGGGTGCACGTAGTTCTCGTTCATCACGGTGACGTAGTAGAAGACGTCTTCCTGCTTCTCGAGCATGCGCCGCATGCCGTCCTGCAGGATGACGGCCAGCTCGTAGCCGTAGCAGGGATCGTAGGCGATGCAGTTCGGAATCGCCGCCGCCGCGAGGTGGCTCGAGCCGTCCTGGTGCTGCAAGCCCTCGCCGGCGAGCGTCGTGCGCCCGGCGGTCGCGCCGACGAGGAAGCCGCGCGAGCGCGAGTCCGCCGCCGCCCAGACCAGGTCGCCGACGCGCTGGAAACCGAACATCGAGTAGAACGTGTAGAACGGCAGCATCGGCACGCCGTGCGTGCTGTAGCTGGTCGCCGCCGCGATCCACGAGGCGAGCGCGCCCGCCTCGGTGATGCCCTCCTCCAGGATCTGGCCGTCGCGCGCCTCCTTGTAGTAGAGCAGCTCCTCGCGGTCCTCGGGCTCGTACAGCTGGCCGAAGGGCGAGTAGATCGCCACCTGGCGAAACAGCGACTGCATGCCGAAGGTGCGCGCCTCGTCGGCGACGATCGGCACGATGTGCCGCCCGAGCGTCGGGTCCTTCAGCAGCTGCGACAGGAGCTGCACGTACTGCATGGTGGTGGACTGCTCGCGGCCTTGCGAGCCTTCCAGCGCCTTGCCGAAGACTTCCGGCAGCGCGAGCTTCGGCGCCTCGGCGCGGCGCTCCGGGAGGAACCCGCCGAGGCGCTCGCGCCGCGAAAGCAGATAACGCATCTCCGGGCCGTCCGCCGCCGGCCTGTAGAACTTCAGGCCCGTCACCTCCTCGTCGGAGAGCGGCAGCGCGAAGCGGTCGCGGAACGCCTTCAGCGCTTCGTCGTCGAGCTTCTTCTGCTGGTGGGTGCCCATCTTGCCTTGGCCCCAGGTGCCCATGCCGTAGCCCTTCTTGGTCTGGGCGAGGATCACCGTCGGCTGGCCCTTGTGGCTGACCGCGGCGTGGTACGCGGAGTAAATCTTCACCGGATCGTGGCCGCCGCGCTTCAGGCGGTCGATGTCGTCATCCGTAAGGTCGGCGACCAGCGCCTTCAGCTCGGGGTACTTGTTGAAGAAGTGCTCGCGGTTGAAGCGACCGTCGGTGGCGGCGTAAGTCTGGAACTCGCCGTCCACCGTCTCGTGCAGGCGCCGCAGGATCACGCCCTCGTGGTCGCGCGCGAAGAGCGGATCCCAGTCGCTGCCCCAGATGAGCTTGATGACGTTCCAGCCCGCGCCGGCAAACAGGCCCTCCAGCTCCTGGATGACCGAGCCGTTGCCGCGCACCGGGCCGTCCAGGCGCTGCAGGTTGCAGTTGACGACGAACACGAGGTTGTCGAGCCCCTCGCGCGCGGCGAGCGACAGCCCGGCGAGCGACTCGGGCTCGTCCATCTCGCCGTCGCCCGGAAACGCCCACACCTTGCGCCCCGCGGTCTCGAGGATGCCGCGGCTCTCCAGGTAGCGCATGAAGCGCGCCTGGTAGATGGCGTTCAACGGCCCCAGCCCCATCGATCCCGTGGGGAACTGCCAGAATTTCGGCATCAGCCACGGGTGCGGATAGGAAGACAGCCCGGCGCCGTCCGTCTCGCGGCGATAACGGTCGAGCTGCGCCTCCGTCAGCCGCCCTTCGAGGAACGCGCGCGCATACACCCCCGGTGCCGAATGCGGCTGGAAGTACACCAGGTCCGCGCCGCCCGGCGCGGCGTGCCCGCGGAAGAAATGGTTGAAGCCGACCTCGAACAGGTCCGCTGCCGAGGCGAAGCTCGCGATGTGCCCGCCGAGCTCGGCGTGCGCGCGATTGGCGCGCACGACCATGGCGAGCGCGTTCCAGCGGATGATGGACGCCAGGCGCTGCTCGATGGTGAAGTCACCGGGAAACGGCGGCTGCTCGTGCGGCCAGATCGTGTTGCAGTACGGCGTGTTGAAGCGCGCGCGCGTCTGCACGTCGAGCGCGCCAGCGTGCTCGGCGAGGCGCGCCATGACGTAGCGCGCGCGCTCCTTGCCCGCGCTCGCCGCCAGCGCGTCCAGCGCGTCGAGCCACTCGCGGGTCTCGGCCGGGTCGGCGTCGAGCGATTCGCCGCCTAGAAGCCTGGCGATGTCGGAGACGTTGGTCATCGCGTCGGGCCGATTCTAGGCCTTCGCCGGCTTGACGATCTGCGTCTGCGTCACGAGCGCGACCAGCTTGCCCTCGGCGGTGGTGACGCGCGTCTGCCACACCTGCGTGCTGCGGCCCTTGTGGACCGGCGTCGCTTCGCCCGTCACCGTCGTGCCCGCCAGGGCGCCGCCGATGAAGTTGGTCTTCGACTCGATGGTCGCGGTGCTCGCGCCGGCCGGCATGTTGGCCACCGTGCCGATCGCGCCCAGCGTGTCGGCGAAGGCCATGATCGAGCCGCCGTGCAGGATGCCGCCGGTGGTGCACAGGTCGGGTCGCACCACGAGCGTCGCGCGCACGCGCTCCGGCGTGACCTCCTCGAGCTCCATGCCGAGCAGCTCGGGCAGCAAGCCCTTGAATTTCTCCCGGACGGCGTTGCGCAGATCCATGGCGGGTATCCTCTCTGCGGGATTCTGCCATGCGCCGCGCCACCTTCCTCGCGATTGCGCTGCTCGCCGCCTGCGCGGGGCCGCAGCCGATCGGGGTCATCGACAACGTCCTGCGGCACGAAGGCCGGCCGCCGCCCGCGCCGGCCGCCGTGCGCCGGGTGCTGGCGCAGCCGATGACGGCGATGGACGCCGCGGCGCTGTACGCCGCGGCCGAGCCGCGCGGCCTCGCGCGGCTCGCCGCGCCGGGCGCGCGCTCTGGGCCAGTCATGCCGCTGCGGCAATGGCTCGAGCCCTTCCTCGACGAGATCGCCGAGGCGCAGCGCGCGCTTGCATCCGCCGTGCCCCCGCTGGGTGAAGTGCCCGACGGACTGCCCTCGCCGGAAGCGCAACGCACCATCGCCGCAAGGGTGGACGCGGCGGCGCTGCAGCGTGCGGCGGCGCTCTTTTTCGAAGCCAATGCGCGCCTCCTGCGGAACAACCTCGATCTTCCGTCGCAGGGCGGCCGCTTCGCGCGCGGCGACATCGTGCTCATCGTCGGCACCCGGGGCGATGACACTCACGCAGTCTCGCCGGTGCGCGACGGCGCGGTCACCGTGATCCTCGAGCCGGGCGGCAACGACCGCTACACGGGCTCCGACATCGCCGTGCGCGGCCTCTCCGCGATCCTCGACCTCGGCGGGAACGACCGCTACGCCTCGACGGCGGCATCGTGGGGCGCGGCGATCGGCGGCGTCGCGCTGCTGTACGACGCCGCCGGCGACGACGTCTACGAATCCGGCGTGTTCGCGCAGGGCGCGGCGCTTGCCGGCATCGGCGTACTGCTCGATCTCGGCGGCGACGACACGTATCGCGTCGCGGCCTTCGGCCAGGGCCTCGGGCTCGCGGGCGGCATCGGCGTGCTGTGGGACCGGGCCGGCCACGATCGCTATTTCGCGCAGGGCATGACCGACCCCTTCGCGCGCGGCGGCGGCCTCAGCTATGCGCAGGGCGTGGCGCTCGGCGTGCGCACCGGCATGGGCGGGGGCATCGGCATGTTGCGCGACGACGCGGGCGACGACGCTTACGAAGCGCAGATGTACGCGCAAGGCGCGGGCTACTACTACGGTCTCGGCCTGCTGTGGGACCGCCGCGGCGACGATCGCTACCGGGCATTGCGCTACGCGCAGGGCGCGGGCGTGCACCAGGCGGTCGGCGTGCTGCGCGACGAGGCGGGCGACGACGCCTACGCGCTCGGCGCGGGCGTCGGCCAGGGCATGGGTCTCGATCTCGCGGTCGGCGCGCTGGTGGACGCCGCGGGCGACGACGACTACGAGGCACCCACGCTCGCGCAAGCGAGCGCCACCGCGAACGGCGTGGGCATCCTGTCCGACGGCGCGGGCCGGAACGCGTGGCGCCTGCGCCAGCCGCCGGGCCACGGGCAGGCGGAGTGGTCGCGCGGCCTGCCCAGTCTCGGCATCGTGATCGGCGATGCCCCGCGGCTCGACGGCACGGTGGTGCACGAGTCGGAGGAACCGGCGCCCTGTCCTGCCGAGCCCGCTGTCGCGCCCGAGACGGGAGAGTCGGTCGCCGAGGCGCTGCGCGCGTTCGGCCCGGACCTGGTCCGCGCCCGGGTGCGTCCCGGCCGCTACGCGTTCCTGGTGGCGGAGCTGCGCACGCGCACCGAGGCGTCGCTCGCGTCGCTGCCCGAGGGGGACTTCGACGTGCTCTGGCCGCTCGGCGCCGCTTTGCGCTGCGCGTTGCGGGGCGCGACGAACGCGCAGGCGGCGGACATGTGGAACGCTTTCAAGCGCATGCTCACGGCCGACCCGGACTCGCGCTTCGCGGGCGCGATCGCCTTCGCGCTGCGCGAGCGGCCGGCGCCGCAGCCGCAGCAGGGCCGCCTCGTTGCGCAGCTCGCCGCGCACCCGAGCTGCGGCGTACGCACCGCGGCGCTGCGCCTGGACGGCTCGGTGGTGGCAGCGCAGGCGGCGCTCGCCTCGTCCTGCTGGCAGCTGCAATCGCGCGCGCTGCGCATCCTCGGCGCGCAGGGCGTCGCGCCGGAGGATCTCAATGCGGTGCCACTGTTCCTGCGCCAAGCCTTCCGGACGGGCGAGGCACCGGCAGTCTCAAGCCGCAACCCGTAGGTGCGTCGCGGGCACCGCCGCGATCCTGTCGCCAGGCTTATCTGACCAGAGCGGCGAACTCTGCCGACTTCACGACCTTTCCGATCAGGTTCTGCACCGCCGGAAAATATGCCTCCGCAGTCTGCTTGCAGGCGGTATCCGCGATGAACCCGCTGTGGAATTCGTAGTATTCATTCGCGGCCATGCTCGCACCATTGGATAAACGCAGGGTCAGGTCGATCGTCCAGGATCCGCCGGTAAGCCCTCGGCTCGACGAGAATTCCAGCTTGTTCACGGTGCCGGTAAGCGTAACGCGGGGCGTTCCCGCCGCATGTGCTCCGGCGACCTTGAGCTCGTCTTCGAGGGCGCGCTTGATGTAATCCGTATGCGACAGGCCGTCTGGCGGCGACAGCGGGCCAGCACCGCGGCAGGCGTTGTCGAAGGTCGCCGGGCCGGAGAATGCGCCGACCCCAACACCCGAGAGGCCGAGAGACTTCAGCGCGACATTGGTATCCGCAGAGATCGAGTAGCGCGGCGTTACATAAGTCGAACAGGCAGCCAGCACGGACGCGGCGAGCGCGGCGAGCGCGGCCGATTTCAGAGCTCTTTTCATCGCAGTGACCTCCCCGTAGTTGAGATCGCGGACGACCCACACTCGCCCGCAACGACGATACTACGCCGCCCGTGCCGCAACCCGGCATCCGCGCCGCACATCGTGAGGCGCGAGCTGCCTCGAGTCCACAGGCATCGGGGTTTTCACACCGACGTCCTCGCCGCGCGCCCGCTGAACAGCTGGCGCATCAACGAATACTGGCAGCGCGTGGGCCGAGCCGGACGATGCGGATGCTCATCTCGCGGGCGGACGACCGAAGAGCACGCGCAGCTCATCCTTGGCCGCCTCGAGGCGCGCGCGCTGCCGAGCGGGCAGCCCGCGCCCGGCGCGGTTCAGATAGAAGTTGAGCATCGACATCGCGGAGCGGAACGGCGTCGTCTTGCGGCGCCGGCTGGATTCGGCCGACGCCTTGAGCGAGCGCGCGATGGCGCGCGGGTCGTCCAGCGCGAACACGCCGGGCTCGAGGTCGAGCGCGTTGCTCTGTCGCGTGACTCGCTGCGACCAGCGCGCTCGCTTGCGGCTGCTAGCGCTGCGCTTCGAGATCAACGATCAGCCTCCGGAAGGCGGGCGCCTCGCGCAGCAGCCGTCCGCCCACTTCGCGCAGCCGGTCCACCTGCTCCTTGGGCAGCGCGAGCCGCGTCTTCACCTGCTTGTAGTAGCCGCGCTCGGCCGGGTCCTTCAGGTTGTCGAACGTGACCTGCGCGAGGTAGCCGCGCCGCCCCGCGCCTGCGGCCTGCCAGGCGGCGAGCCTCTCGCGCACCTGCTCCACGGCGTCGAACGATATGCGGTCGACGGGGATGGACCACATCTGGTCGCGCAGCGTATCGGTGTCGGGCGGCTCGGGCGAGCGCTCCCAGTCCACCTCCGGATAGCGCAGCGCGTTCACGGCTATGACCACCACCTTGCGCGCCCGGCGCAGGGCCGGCAGCACCGTCTCGTCCGGCTCGACCTTCAGCAGGTCGAAGGCGCGCAGCACCTCGGCCAGGCCGAGGTTCTCCGACAGTCCGCCATCGAAGAGATGCACGTAGGGCCGCGCCGGATCCTCATAGGCCTGCAGCGCGCGCGCGCGCAGCAGCGCGCGACCGGGCGTCTCGGACTCGCCCAGGGCGGCCTCGGCGGCCTTCTGCCAGGCCGGCGCCTTCCTGCCGCAGGTGCCGCCGCGGTTCTGCAGCGTGATCGGCGTGAGCAGCGGCGGCAGCGCGGTCGAGGTGGCGACGGCGCGTCCCAGCGTGACGCGCGACAGGTCGCCGCAGATCGCGTCGAACTGGTCTTGCGTGTAGCTGAAGCGCGCGCCGGTGGTGATGTCGGTGCCGTTGATGATCACGAACGGCCCCCCGGCGCGCTGCAGGTCGGCGAAGGTCGCGTGGTCGAACACCGTCTCGTCGTAGATCTCGGCAAACAGGTCGGAGCGTCCGAAGGTCCCCGAGGGCAGGCGGAACCAGTTGGCCGGGGACAGAATGCGCTGCACCAGGTCCGTCTCGAGGTTGCGGTACAGCACGCGCGGCCCGAACTCCTCGAACGTCCTCTCGCCGCGCAGGCCGTAGTACGCGGCGGGCAGCGTGCCGCCGGACACGGCGGAGATGACGTCCACCTCGTCCAGCAGCCTGCGCCGCGTGCCGTTCACCGTCACCACGGTCTCGCGCAACTCCTCCAGCACGCCGTAGCCGAGCGCCGCGGCACGCGTGCCGCCGCCGGAGATGGCGAGGACCACCAGCAGGTCGTCGGACTGGCCGGGACGGCTCGCTTCGCCGACGCGGTAACCCGGGGCTCCGGCCCGCTCCAGCGGGGGCGTGGCGGGGTAGTGCGCGCAGCCGGCGGTGAACGCAGCAAGCAGGGCCAGCAGGTGCCCGCCGCGCAGCCGCGCGCCAAGAGAGCGCGATCGCATGCCGGGCATTGTCGCCGAACTGCGCGCCGGAGCTAGAGCTAGAGAATGCGCGCGCCGCGCATCCAGGCGAATTTCCGGCCGAAGCGGTAGTTCTCGCCCTCGACGTTGACGATCAGCGTCTCCCCGGGAAACTGCACGCGCTCCTGGATCGACTGCATCATCGCCGCGGCGCGCTTCTTGACCCCCGGCTGCAACGGGAACGAAGCCTTGAAGCCGAGGACGTGGAAGGGGCGGTGCGCAAGGTGGGCGACGCGCTTGCGCACGAAATAGGCCTTGCGCAACCCGGGAACTGCGCGCAACTGCGCGAGCAGCCGTGCGAGGTCCTCCGCCGCGAGCCCGTGGCGCTCGAACTTGTCCTTGAGGTTGACCTCGCTGCGCTCCTTCTCCGCCCCGCGCTGGTCGGCGGCGCGCTCGAGCAGGCGCTGGTGCCACGCATCCGCTTCCGTCTTTCGCCCGCCGCGCCAGTGGTAGTCGCGCATCAGCTCGCTGCACCTTGCGATGGCGAACTCGTCCTGCCGCATGACGTGCTCGAGGAGCGGCACGCCGGCCGGGTCGTCGCGCTCCAGCAGGCGCGCGCCAAGCGCGAAGCAGGCCGTCGCGTCCCCGGGCGCGCGCGCGTGCAGCGCGCGCAACTGCTCCAGGGCGGCATCGGCGTTCGCGCCCACCGACTCGGTGAGCACCGCCCGGTCGTAGGCTTCCTGCAGGCTGAGCTCGGTGCCACGCGCCAGCGTCGCGTCCAGCTCGGCGAGCCTCCGGCGCTCCTCCTGCACCCTCTGGTAGCGCTCTTCCCAGGCGGGCAGGATGCTGGTGCGCCAGCGCTGGTCGAAGGCTTCGGTGATCGACGGCAGCGCAGTTCCCAAGAGCCGGTCGGCCGCCTCGCCATCGGCAGGCAGCGCAAGGCGCGGCGCCTGGCCGATCGCCGCGAGGCGATCCTTCAGCGCCGGATGCGTGTCCTCCACCGTGGTGACGCGCGCGAGCGCCTGCTGCATCCAGCGGTGGCTCGAAGCCTCGTCGACCTCCTGCGTCATGCGGGCGCTCAAGCCGACAAAGGGCATGTGCGCCGGCTGCGGCTGCTCGTCCGCCAGCTTGTGAACCTGCGGCCAGTAGCGCTCGCCCAGGTAGCTGCCGACCACGCTCACGCCGGTGAGCGCCGCCGCCGCCGCCCGCGCGGAGGTCAGCCGCACCGAGGTCGCGTCCGCCTCGTATTCATTCGCGCGTGCCAGCGGGAAGGAGTAGGCGTTGAAGTACGGCGCGTACCAGCGCAGGAAGGGCGTGAACAGGAAGCTGCCCCTGCTCTCGGCGGCCCCGAGCACCTCCATCAGCCGCGCCCAGCGCAGCCGCTGGCGGTAGAGCCAGTTCGACAGGCGCCCGTGGCCGCGCGCCAGATGGCCGAACTCGTGCGCCAGCACGGCCTTGAACTGCTCCATGGTGAGCGACTTCATGAGCGGCAGCCCGATCAGGAGGTAGTTGCGCGGCCAGCCGAAGATGCCCAGCCTCGGCGCCTGCACCACGCCGGCATTCAGCTCGTCGGTGACGAGCACGCGATGGAAGCGCGGCGCGCGCAGCTCGGCGCGCAGCTCCTCGATCATGGCGAAGAGCTCCGGCGCCACGCGCGCCGTGACCTCGGTGCCCTGCGGCGGCTCCATGCGCAGCCAGAGCGCCTTGACGATCAGCCACAGGAACGCGCCCGCCACCACGGCGAGCTTCACGCCCAGCGCCTTGAGCCACAGGATCGACGCGAGCAGCGCGAGGAGCAGGAAGCCGACCAGCGCCACGATCGCGCCGAGGTAGGCATTGCCCAGCAGCGCGAGCAGCAGCACCCGGCCCTTGTAGGTGCCGGGGTTGCGGCGCGCCTCGCCCTCGAGCGCGCCGACCAGCGCCTGGAATTGCTCGTGCGTCATAGGCCGTATGCAAGCATATTGCCCTCGTCCGTCCCAAGGGAGGATTTCCCGGGCCCGGCCCCCTCTCAGCGTTGGCAGGCGCGCAGGCCGGCGAGCGGGATGTCGCGCGGCCGCCCACGCGGCGGCGTTTCGCGGATGGTGACCTCGTACAGGTCGTTCTTGTAGGTGACGCGAATGTCGTAGGTGGCGCCCGGCCGCGGGCGCAGCAGCGTCTCCTGCGTGATCGAGCCACTCCGCCCGGCCCAGAACGACGACGTCGAGAACTCGAACACGAGGTAGCTCAGGCGCCCGGGCGGAATGCCCACCTGCGTGACGCCCGGCTCGAGACCGACGGTGCCCTCGTAGACCGGCCTGCACTGCGCATCGACCGCGTGCACCCCAAGGACGGCGCGCGCATCGCTCAGCTCCGTGCGAATGACGAGATTCTCCCCGCCCGGATCGGCATAGCGCACCGCGCCGCCGCACCCGGCGGCCAGCGCAGCGCCGAGGAGCAGGAGCGCGCGCGGCCTCATCCGATCTTGGTCATGTCGGGGCACGCGGTGCTGCTGCCGTCCGCCCAGGCCTTGAAGGCGCGCACCACCACGTCATAGCCCCTCGAGGGACCGATGATCTGCACTTTCGTGGCGCGCGCGCCGGCGGGCACGGCGTCGACCACGAACAGGTAACGACCGTCCACGGGCTCCTCGTACACGGCGATCACGCCCTTCAGGTGCTTTTGCTGCAGGTGCAGTTCGGCCTTGCTCGCGCCGGCGATCACCGTCGCCTTGTAGGCGGTCTCGATGACCTGGTAGCTGCCCGGCGCGCTCGACGTGGTGCGTATCGTCACGTTCAGGCACTCGGGCGCGCGCCGGCGGAACGTCTCGCCGACGTCGCGCACCGCGCGCTTCACCTCGAAGTCCTGCACTTGCACCATGAAGGCGCCCGGCGCCATCTGGCGGAACTCGTCGGCCGTCTGCGGCATCTTGCCGGCGCAACCGGCGGCGGCGAGCGCCGCGATGAAAAGTCCAATCGCTGTCCTCATGTCCGACCTCCCGCGAAACGCCGCGGCCCTGCCGCGCCGCGGCATGCCGGTACTCTAATCCGAACGGCGGCGCGCTGCTTATCCGGTCGGCCGGGACGCGCCCAGCACGAGCAGGTACGGCACCGCAGCCGCGGTGCCGAGCGCCGCGCCCGCCAGCGCATCGAGCGCCACGTGCTGGCCCGTGGCGAGCGTCGAATACAGGATCCCGACGCACCACAGCGCGTTCGCGCCCTGCACGGCGGGCGGCGCGCCGATCGAGCGCAGCTGCGCATGCAGCGCGACGCCGGTGAACACGCAGAACGCCGCGTGCAGGGACGGGCAGGCGTTGCCGGAGGCGTCCATGGCCTTGAGGAATTGCAGCGACGGGTACAGCGCCCAGTCGATGCCCGGGTCCGCCACGCGGGTCGGCACCAGCGCGAAGGTGCCCAGCCCCACGAGCCCCATGCCGAGCGAGGCCCAGCCGAAGGCCGACAGCTCCCGGAAGTCGCGCGCCAGCGCGGTGCCGAAAGAGATGTATACCCAGAGGGAGGCGTACAGCGGGAAGGACCAGGGCTGCAGGCCGATCAGCGCGTCGAGCCGGGTCGCCGGCATGACGGTCACCTCGCCCAGCAGCGGGTTGCGCAGCACCCAGAAG
>Ga0224510_10000285_pt1 | contig 41963 bp, 53 predicted proteins | sample SF_May12_sed_USG_FD_170161 | JGI IMG/M metagenome (GOLD analysis project Ga0224510, IMG submission 170161) | Sediment microbial communities from San Francisco Bay, California, United States - SF_May12_sed_USGS_4_1 | ecosystem: Environmental > Aquatic > Marine > Sediment | place: USA: California... | reverse complement strand
AAAAGTTAACATTTCTATCTAATTTGAATTTACGTGTCTTATCGACCCTTAATATAAAAATCCCTGATTTCAAGCAGTCTTATTACGAATTTTGAAACGAATCTCTTCTTCAGGAATTTTATTTGTATCTTCCATTTGACTCCTCATTTTAAAATTTTTATTTCTCAGACTCAAGTAAATAAATTAGTTTTAATACACATCCAAATATTTTTGCATTTCGTAAAAGATTTCTTTCATAGAATTTTTTAACCATTTTTCATCATATTCGTCCTCTTCCTTAGATTCGGATTCGAAAATTTCACAGCAGCTAAATACTTTTCCTATCAGACTCGAAAATTCTTCTGATATTGTATCTGGTTCAAAATTGATTTTGCTTCCATCTCGATCGCGATCTTTTTTCCATAGATCCAAGAATTCGTCGCTAAAATCTTCTGCAGTAGTAATTCCATTTAGAAATTCACTTATTACTGAAACATATTTTTGTCGATTTTCCCAATATTTCTGATTTTCCAGTCGAACTTTGTAATTTAACATTCTAAATAATTTTAGAATTGACTTTTCAAAAAATTTCAAGTATATTTTTGTAAATATATTCCAAAGAAAATTAAAAAGCATGGCAGTACCTAAAAAACGACAATCAAAAACAAAAACACGTCAAAGAAAAGCAAATTGGAAAAGACAGAGCTATTATGCAGCTCAAAAATCTTTATCACTAGCAAAATCTATGCTACGTGGAAAACCAACAAGCTTTGTATATAGTTTGGATGTAGAAGAAGAATAAATTTCTAAAATTATGTGTTTCTAAAATTAGAAATTTATTCTTTCACTTGAATTTTTCTAAATTCTACATCTTGTAACTCAAAAACTATTGTTAAATCAATAGTAGCTAAACTATTGATTTCATGTCTATGAGTATAGATTATCAAAATTATTTACTTAGATGTGACTGAAATCTCTATACTCATCTTAGATAAAAAATTTTAAAATCAACTAAATAGTCTAATTCAAAGAGTAAGTAAATAATTACTTCAAAAAAGTATAACGGGTGTGGCGGAATTGGCAGACGCGCTAGATTTAGGTCCTAGTAACTTTTGTTATGAGAGTTCGAGTCTCTCCACCCGTAATTTGATACATTGACAATTTCTAATAAGATAAAAGATCGACTATGCTTCCTTTTACACTTCAACAATTACGAATTCTAAAAGCAGTTGCAACAGAAAAAAATTTTACAAAAGCTGCCGAATTATTATATCTTTCTCAACCTTCATTAAGTAAACAAATGAAAGCCTTAGAACAAAATCTTGGTATCACTATTTTAAATCGAGAGAATAATAAAATTTCTTTAACTGAAAATGGAACTGTATTTTTACAATACGCTGAACGAATTTTAGCACTTTGTGAAGAAAGTTGTCGCGCTATTATAGACCTAAAAAATGGAGAAAGAGGTAATTTAACGGTAGGTGCAAGCCAAACAATCGGGACTTATCTAATGCCTAGAGTCTTAGCATTGTTTGCTCAAACTTATCCACAAATAAATTTAAATGTTCAAGTAAGTTCGACAAGAATAATTGCAAAAAATTTACGAAATAGAGAGATTGATATTGCTGTAGTAGGTGGTGAAATACCTGAAGAATTTAAGAAAAATTTAAATATTGAAGATTTTGTGGAAGATGAATTTAGTTTAATTATTTCTAAATCTCATCCATTTGCAGCAAAAAAAAAAATTACTAAAAAAGATTTATATCATCTAAATTTCATAACGTTAAACTCAAACTCAACCATAAGAAAATTTATTGATAGTATATTAACTCAAAATCAAATTGAAATTAATCAATTACGAATTATTATGCAATTAAACTCTATTGAAGGTATTAAAACAGCTGTTAGTTTAGGCTTAGGTGCTGCATTTGTTTCTTCATCTGCTATTGAAAAAGAAATTGAACTAAAAACAATTGAAATTTTAAAAATTGAAAATATTCGTATTACAAGAACTTTATCTATTATAAGCAATCCCGAATGTTATAAATCGAAAGCTTTTGATTTTTTTTACAATGAATTAGCAAAATTGAAACGTGATTTACAGAATTAAAAGATAATTCTAAAAAAGTTGACGGTTTCAAAAAAAGTTTAGTATTATAAGTTTAAATAAAAATAAATTAATTTACATTATGAAATATGCAATTGTCGAAATAAGTGGTAGACAATTTTGGATTGAAAAAGGTAAATACTATGATTTCAACCGAATTCCTACTGAACTAGGCAAAGAAATTAGTCTAAACCGTGTTTTATTATTAAATAATGATGGTGATGTCCTTATAGGTAAACCGTATTTAGAAAGTGTTCAAATTAAAGGAAAAATATTAGAACATTTACGTGGTAAAAAAACAATTGTCTATAAAATGCGACCAAAGAAAAAAACAAGAAAAAAACAAGGTCATAGACAAGAAATCACTCGAGTTCTTATTGAAGATATTGTAGTAAGTTAAAATAAATTAGGAGTTATAATTATGGCGCACAAAAAAGGTGCTGGTAGTACAAAAAATGGTCGAGATTCAAATGCAAAACGTCTTGGTGTTAAACGTTTTGGTGGTGAAAAAGTTCTTGCTGGAAACATTTTAATTCGTCAAAGAGGAATGAAGTTTAAACCAGGTTTAAATGTAGGTTGTGGAAAAGATTTTACTTTATTTGCATTAACTGACGGAACTGTTCAATTTGATTACAAAGATGCGGGACGTAAACGTATCAATATTGTAGATAATAAATAGAAATATTGAAATAATTTCACATGTTAAAAAATCCCTTTCAAAGTAATTCACTACTAAATAAATATCAAAATTTAGTTAGTCAAATTAATATCTTAGAAGATAAATTTGGAACATTAACGGATAGTGAATTAAGGGCTAAAAGTTTGACATTAAAGAAACAATATGAGACAACACAAAATCTAAATCCCTTAATTGCAGAATCTTTTGCACTTACACGTGAAGCAAGTCGACGAACTTTAGGACTCAGACATTTTGACGTTCAATTAATAGGTGGACTTGTTTTAAATGATAAAAAAATTGCAGAAATGAAAACAGGTGAAGGCAAAACACTTGTTGCAACTTTGCCGGCATTTTTAAACGCATTGACAAAAAAAGGGGTTCATATTGTTACAGTAAATGATTATTTAGCAAATCGTGATCAGGTTTCAATGGGTCAAATCTATCGATTTTTGGGGTTGAATACAGGATTAATTCAAGAGGGAATGTCTAATATTGAGCGAAGAAAAAATTATGAAGCAGATATAACTTATGTAACAAATTATGAAGTTACATTTGATTTTCTTCGAGATAATATGGCACTGAATCGAAGTGATCTTGTGTTAAGACCTTTTAATTATTGTATTATTGACGAAGTTGATTCCATTTTAATCGATGAAGCTCAAACGCCTTTAATCATATCAAATAATACTCGAACACCAATCGATAAATATATTGTTGCTGCCGAAATTACAGAGTACTTAGAATTAAATACTCACTATAAAATTGATGAAAAAAATAAAAATGTTGTTTTAACTGATCAAGGTAGTAAACAAATTGAACAAATTTTAAGTATTCAAGATTTATATGATCCACGAGACCCTTGGATACCGTATATCATTAATGCTATTAAAGCCAAGGCTATTTATTTTAATAATGTGCATTACATTATTCAAAATAATAGAATTATTATTGTTGATGAGTTTACAGGCCGTATTATGCCTGATCGACGCTGGGGTGATGGATTACATCAAGCGGTTGAAGCAAAAGAAAATTTACCAATTCGTCAAAAAACAGAAACAGTTGCAGCGATAACTTATCAAAATTTCTTTTTATTATATCCTAAATTGTCAGGAATGACGGGAACTGGAAAAACAGCAGAAATTGAATTTGAGAAAATTTATAATTTGTCTGTTAATAATATTCCAACAGCACGTCCAATTCAAAGAAAAGATTTACCAGATTTAATTTATAAAGATCAATTTTCAAAATGGAACGCGATTGCTAAAACTTGTAATCAAATTCATGAAACAGGACAGCCTATCTTAGTAGGAACGACTACTGTTGAAAAATCTGAAATGCTAGCCCAATTATTAAGTGAATATAATTTATCTTATCAGATTTTAAATGCCAAACCAGAAAATGTAAGAAGAGAATCTGAAATTGTAGCACAAGCTGGAAAAAAAAATAGCATTACAATTGCTACAAATATGGCTGGTAGAGGGACAGATATTATCTTAGGAGGTAATATTACATTTAAAATTCAGAAAAAATTATACGATATTTTAACATTAGCTAAAAATTTCAAACTTTCGAAACAAACAAATATTTTAGAATCATCAATTTTAACTCAGTTTGAAGGTAGCTCTCAACGATTTTTAAGTGTCTTATTATCATTATTAAATGATGATAGTTTTATGAAATTATCAGATCTAGATATTCTTAGACTTTTGCAAGAAAATGATCGAATTTCAATTCCAGTAATCTCATATCAATCTTCGATTCAATTTCTAATAAATGACTTAATTTCATTTAACAAAAAATCTCAAGCACAGGAAAATAAAATTGTTAAAAATTTAGGTGGTTTATATATTATTGGAACAGAACGTAACGACTCTAGACGAGTTGATAATCAATTAAGAGGTCGATGTGGTAGACAAGGTGATCCTGGTATTTCAAGATTTTTCTTAAGTTTAGATGATAATCTATTACGTCTTTTTGGAGGTCCTCAAATTCAAAATTTCATGCAGACGCAACTTTCTGATGATTCTCCTTTAGAATCAGATTTGATAACAAAAAGTTTAGATTCTGCACAAGAACGTGTGGAAGAAAGAGCTTATCAACAAAGAAAAAATTTGTTTGATTATGATGATGTTTTAAATAAACAACGAAATATTGTTTATTTTGAAAGAAAACGAATTCTTGAAGGTAATATTTTGATCAACAAAACGATTTTTGCTTATGGAGAGCAAATTATTACTGAACTTCTTTTAGAATTAAAAGAAAATAAATTTTATAAAGAAAAGTCACTTGCTTTACTTGAAAATTTATTTGGAAGAAATTTACTTCTAACTCAAATTAAAGACGCAGATTCTATTCTAAATAATTACGATTTCTATGAATTAAAATTGTATTTATTTGAGGAATTTTGGCTAACTTATCAGTCAAAAATCACCGAATTATCAGTTTATGGAAATAATATTATTGAAAAGTTAGAACAGACTATCATTTTAATGAATACAGATAAGATCTGGCGTGAACATCTACAAAAAATGACTTTATTACGTGAAGCTGTTGGATGGCGGGGATATGGACAACGGAACCCATTGTACGAGTATAAACAAGATGCATTTTATATGTTTGAAACTCGTGAAAAATTATTACGACACTTAGTAATTTATGATTTATTAAGATCATCAATTTTATAGAGAGAAACTTAAAATTAATTAAATTTTTATGACAAAACGAACACTTTCAAATAAAGGTCGCTATTCAGTATTGAAAGTTTCCGGTTTTCGAGCTCGAATGTCGACTCCACAAGGTCGAAAAACAATTCGAAATCGCCGGAAAAAAGGACGCAAAGTATTAACATTACAGAGATAAATTTTTTGGTTTTAATTATTAGAGTGAGTTCTTTGAATTCCTCTAATAACTTGAAAAATAAGTTTCGTCTTATTTTATTGAATCCCAGAATATTTAAAGTTTTCAGAATTTTAAAAATTATTTGTTAATTATTTTTTTCAGGAGAGTCAGAAATAGAAAATCTGAACAATAGACAACGAGTAAGTCTTAATCTAATATGTAAATAAGTGGGTGCTTCAGCCTCTTTGATTAATTCTTTGTCAATTTAAAAATGCGACGTGAAGCATATATAAAATGATCAAAGAACACCTATTAGAATATTAGGAATAATTTTTTATTTAAAGTTTATATAATACTAATTTAGTAAACTAACTTTTTGAATAAGTACTCTATGAAATTTAATGATGAATTGGCTCTTTTTTTAAAAGCTCGTTATCCAATAATTTATATAAATACAATTGAAGAAGATCGAGTTGAATATGTAATTCGAAAAAATATCAAGACTAACTTAAATCGTAGTATTTATAGTTGGGATTTTGTGGATGGTTACACAAATAATCCAAATAATGAAGGATTTGCAAAACGAAATCCTTTACAAGCATTAGAACTTGTAGAGCGATTAAATGCTGAAACTCCAGCCTTATTTCTATTAAAAGATTTTAACCGATTTTTAACAGATCTTTCAATTTCACGAAAATTAAGAAATGTTAGTAGAATTCTAAAATTGCAACCAAAAACTATTATAATTATTGGTTCAGATTTAACCATCCCTAGAGAATTGCAAGATTTAGTGACTGTTCTACAATTTCAATTACCATTAGAAAATGAAATTAACCAAGAATTAAATCGCTTAGTAACATCTTTAAATATTCAGATTGATCCTCAATTATTTGAAACTCTAACTCGAGCATGCCAAGGTCTTTCTTTAGAACGTATTAGACGTGTTTTATCAAAAATTATTGCAACTTATAAAACAATTGATGATAATAGTATTGCTGTTTTACTGAGTGAAAAAAAGCAAATTATAAGTCAAACTGAAATTTTGGAATATGCATCAGTAAACGAAAAAATAACCAACTTAGGTGGTTTAGATAATTTAAAAAGTTGGTTAAGAAAAAGAAAAACAGCTTTCAGTTTACAAGCGGCGAAGTATGGTTTACCAACACCTCGAGGATTATTATTAGTTGGAATTCAAGGGACTGGGAAATCGTTAGCCGCGAAAGCTATTGCTACGGATTGGCAATTACCATTGCTAAAATTAGATGTTGGGAAATTATTTGGTGGTATAGTTGGCGAATCAGAATCCCGTCTTCGTCAAATGATAAATGTTGCTGAGACTATTTCTCCATGTATTCTTTGGATTGATGAGATTGATAAAGCATTTAGTAATACAGAAAGTAGGGGTGATAGCGGAACTAGTAATCGTGTACTTGCTACTTTTATCAGTTGGTTATCTGAGAAAACTAAACCTGTTTTTGTCATTGCTACAGCTAATAATATTGATTTATTACCACTAGAAATTATTCGTAAAGGCCGCTTTGATGAAATTTTCTTTTTAAATTTACCTCAAAAAGAAGAGCGAGAAGAAATTTTTAAAATTCATATTAAAGAGTTTCGACCAAAAACCTGGACATCCTTTGATTATTCAAAATTAGCTCAATCATCAGAATCTTTTTCAGGAGCAGAAATTCGTCAAAGCATTATTGAAGGCATGTATCAAGCATTTTATGAAAAGCGTGAATTTACAACAAAAGATATTTGTACCGCTTTAAACGACTTAATTCCATTAGCACATTTAGAAAGTGATCAAATGATAAGATTACAAAATTGGGCTTCCTCTGGCCGAATTCGTTCGGCTTCTTCTAAGGATATATATTCGACTTAAGAAATTTAATGAAACAAAAAATTTTTAGAGTAATAGCAGATCTTCGATTTGCTATTTTTATTTTATTATTAATTAGTTTTTGCAGTATTATTGGAACAATCATTGAACAAGATCAATCCATTGAAGTCTATAAAAACAATTATCCATTAACCAATCCAATTTTTGGAGTTTTAGCATGGGATCAAATTTTAAAACTTGGATTTGATCACGTATATAAAACTTGGTGGTTTTATACATTGTTATTTTTATTTGGATTAAGTTTAATTACTTGTACACTTTTACAGCAGCTTCCGTCGTTAAAAATTGCACGGCGTTGTCAATTTTTTAGAACAACTGGACAATTTTATCGTTTAAAAATCTTTACAATATTAAATAATTTTTCACTCAATAAAATTATTTTAAAAATTCAACAAAGTCAATATTCAATTTTTCAACAAAAAAATACGATTTATTGCTACAAAGGATTAATTGGCCGCATTGCTCCAATTTTAGTTCATTTAAGTATGATTCTTGTATTAACAGGAACAATTTTTGGTTCATTATTTGGATTCAAAGCACAAGAAGTTGTTCCAAAAACTGAAAATTTTCATATTCAAAATATCTTAACAACTGGACAACTTACAGTAATACCGAAAGTATCAGCACGTATAAATGATTTTTGGATTACTTACACAAAAAATAAAACTATATCCCAGTTTTACTCTGATATTTCTATTTTAGATGCTCAAGGAAACGAAGCTTATAGAAAAACAATTTCTGTCAATTCGCCTTTAATTTATAAAGGGGTTTATTATTATCAAACTGATTGGAGTTTAATAGGATTACGATTCCAGAATCTAAAGAATGAAATTCTTGAGTATCCACTTTTAAATTTCTCAAATAATCAAGAGAAAGTTTGGTTAACTTGGATTTCAAAAGATTCTTCTATTCTGGAAGGATTTATTCTGATAATTGATAATTTAGAAGGCTACTGTTCTATTTATAACGAAAAAGGAAAATTTTTAGGAAACATTGAGTTAAATGAAATGACTAATTTTACTAACTCTTTGACACTTTTAGAAATTATTAGTTCGACTGGTTTACAAATTAAAACAGATCCTGGAATTCCAATGATTTATAGCGGATTCTTTTTCCTAATGATTAGTACTTTAATTAGTTATACTACTTATTCACAAATTTGGATGATTCAAAAAAAACGCAAGTTATTCATTGGTGGAACAACGAATCGTGCAGTATTTGATTTTGAATTAGAATTTTTTAAAATTATTAATTAAAAATTGATAAAAGTATTCCATTTGTTTTATAATTCTAAATAACAAGTTAAACACTTGGGAAGAATTATATTACAAAAACTTTTTTATGACAGCAACTTTAGAAAGACGTCAAAGCGTTTCATTATGGGAGCGTTTCTGTGGTTGGATTACTAGCACTGAAAACCGTTTATACATCGGTTGGTTTGGTTGTTTAATGTTCCCTACATTATTAACAGCTACTTCTTGTTATATCATCGCTTTCATCGCTGCTCCGCCAGTTGATATCGATGGTATCCGTGAGCCAGTAGCAGGTTCTTTATTATACGGTAACAACATCATTACTGGTGCAGTTATTCCTAGTTCAAATGCAATCGGTATGCACTTCTACCCAATTTGGGAAGCAGCTTCAATTGATGAGTGGTTATACAATGGTGGTCCTTACCAATTAATCGTATTACACTTCTTATTAGGTGTTGCATCTTACATGGGTCGTGAGTGGGAATTAAGCTACCGTTTAGGTATGCGTCCTTGGATCTTCGTAGCTTTCTCTGCTCCAGTAGCAGCAGCTTCTGCAGTATTCTTAGTATACCCAATCGGTCAAGGTTCATTCTCTGATGGTATGCCTTTAGGTATTTCTGGTACTTTCAACTTCATGATCGTATTCCAAGCTGAGCACAACATTTTAATGCACCCATTCCACATGGCTGGTGTTGCTGGTGTATTTGGTGGTTCTTTATTCTCAGCTATGCACGGTTCATTAGTAACATCTTCTTTAATTCGTGAAACAACTGAAAGCGAATCTACTAACTACGGTTACAAATTCGGTCAAGAAGAAGAAACTTACAACATCGTTGCAGCACACGGTTACTTCGGTCGTTTAATCTTCCAATACGCTTCTTTCAACAACTCTCGTGCTTTACACTTCTTCTTAGCATTATGGCCAGTTTTAGGTATCTGGTTAACATCTATGGGTGTAAGTACAATGGCGTTCAACTTAAACGGTTTCAACTTCAACCAATCAGTTGTTGATTCTCAAGGCCGTGTTATTAACACATGGGCTGACATCATCAACCGTGCTGACTTAGGTATGGAAGTAATGCACGAACGTAACGCGCACAACTTCCCATTAGATTTAGCATCAGGTGAAGTATTACCAGTTGCTTTAACAGCTCCAGCTGTTAACGGCTAATTTCTAGTTTTTTCTAAACCTTTTTTATTAAAGGTTTAGAAATTCAAAAAATATTTTTTAATTTCTTTGATCTGTAATTTCTTGAAAATTTATACGATGAAATAATTCGATCAGACTTCAAAATTTGTCTGATTTTTTTGAAATTTCTCTATGATAAGAAAGAAAAACAAATTTTAAGGATTCTGAAACTACAAAATCTTTAAAATTTGTTTTGAAATCTAAGACAACCAACCGTAGCTATGTAATCCTTTTCCTAAAAAATTAACTCCTAAATAACAAATCCAAATCACAAAAAACCCTAAACTACCTAAAATAGCTGTTTTTTTACCTTCCCATCCTTTTGTTATACGAGCATGTAAATAAGTTGCAAAAACTAACCACGTAATTAGTGCCCATGTTTCTTTCGGATCCCAGCTCCAGTAGGAACCCCATGCTTCATTGGCCCAAACACCCCCTGAAATAATACCGATTGTTAAGAATGGGAATCCTAATCCAATAATTCTATAACTCCAATTATCAATACTTTGTAAAAGTTTTAATTTTCCTAACTCAGAGATTTCAGTTGAAGGTGAAAGTAATTTAGCTTCGTAATAATCCAACATAATGTTATAAAGTGGTAATGATGAATTATCCATCAGTTTTAAATCAACGTCTTTAAACCTTGATATTACTAAAAATAGAATACATAATAATGAACCCATGATTAATGTTCCATAGCTTAATAACATCATACTAACATGCATCATTAACCAATTTGATTGTAATGCTGGAACTAAAGGACTTGATTTCTGCATTTCCGGAGAAAGTGTTAAATTAGCAAATCCGTTAATTAGTAATGTCACTGGAATTAAAATAGATCCAATTAATTTGCTTTTTGTTTTTGTTTCAATATATAAATAAATTGTCAATAACATGCATGTTAAAAACAATAATGATTCATATAAATTACTTAAAGGAAAATAACCAGCTACTATCCAGCGAGAACAAAGAATAAAAAATAAAATGGCATTAGCAGTAATTGTGCTAAACCGACCAATTCGCGCTAATAACTTTGAATCACTGAACAATGATAAATTCACCCAATAAATTATCATAGCAAATAGCAAAATTCCAAAAACTATATTTGATGAAAAGTTTTGAATTTCATTCCAATCCATGAAATTTCTCCAATAAAAATTTTTATATAAATTATTTTCTACTATATCATTCTACTAAAAAATGAAATCATTTTTGCTACTTTCTCAATTCAAATTTCGAATTTGAAAAGAAATTCAAGAAAGCATAAGTCAATTTTTTAGAAATCAAAACCTCAAGAACTATTTTTTGAAAATTTAAGTTTCAAAAACAAAACGAGCATATCAAATTTTCAAAATCACGAAAAGAAATAAAAATTAGAATTGACATTCATTTCTATTTCAAAGTAGTATAAGGTTAATTTTGAGAAAAGTAAACTACTATGTCATTACTAAGAAAATATGAAATAATGATTCTTTTAACAGAAGAATTTAATGATAGCGAATTAAAAACTTGGGTCTTCAATTATGCAAAAAACTTACGAAAATTTAGTGTTTGCGATATTTCTGTAATTTCACGTGGGAAACATAATTTAGCTTATCCAATCGACAACAAAATAAAAGGCAACTATATTCAACTGAATTTTTCAAGTATGCCTAAATATATCAGTAATTTTGCCTATATCTTAAAAATGGACTCGAATGTCTTAAGGTTTTTAGTTTTTAACAAACAATTATAATTTTATTAAAATATTTTAATAAAATTATTTGTCATTCGAGAAAAACTATGCTAACATGTAATTAGTTAGCCTATCCTCAGTAGCTCAGTGGTAGAGCAATCGGCTGTTAACCGATTGGCCGTAGGTTCAAGTCCTACCTGGGGAGTAATAGTAATTAGTAAAATGAAAGATTGATGGAAAAACAATTAGATAAATTAAAAATTGGCAATAAATTTTTTAATTCTCGCTTAATGTTAGGGACCGGAAAATATCGAACAACAACTGATGCAATCAATAGTATTGAAAAAAGTGAATGTGAGATTGTAACCGTTGCAATTCGACGATTACCTACAGATTTTCAAAATGATAGTACAAATTTTCTAAATAAATTAGACTGGAAAAAACTTTGGTTATTACCAAATACAGCAGGTTCTCAAACAGCTGAAGAAGCAATAAGAATGGCGTTTTTAGGTCATGAGTTAGCATGCCAAATTGGACAAGAAGATAATTTTTTTGTCAAATTAGAAGTTATTTCTGATCCTAAATATTTATTACCAGATCCAATTGGAACATTGAAAGCCGCTGAATTTTTAATTCAAAAAGGTTTCACTGTTTTACCATATATCAATGCTGATCCTATGTTAGCATTACATTTAGAAGATTTAGGTTGTGCTACAGTTATGCCTTTAGGATCGCCAATTGGTTCAGGGCAAGGGTTAAAAAATTTAAGTAACATTCAAATTATTATTGAAAATGCTAATGTTCCTGTCATTATTGATGCTGGAATTGGGACATCCAGTGAAGCTACGCAAGCTTTGGAAATTGGTGCAGATGCAGTTCTATTAAATACAGCTGTTGCACAATCAAAAAATCCAGAGCAAATGGCTGAAGCAATGAAATTAGGTGTTCAGGCTGGTCGATTAGCTTATTTAGCGGGTCGAATGGAAAAAAAACATTATGCAAGTGCAAGTTCTCCACTGACTCAAATTAGTAAATTAATTTGATTTGTTTTTGAAGTATTCTTAGAATCCATGCTTCAAGTAAAATATATAAAATATCTTAAGTATTTAAGTATTTAATTTTAGAAGACTAATTTCATATGGAAGAATCTTCTGAGTTGAGTTAGTAAGAATTCATAAGAAGATAGTTGTTAGAATTCCAACATATTGGACCTTCCATTCGATTCCTTCTCATTAAGGTTGCCAAAGAATAACATTTCCTTGGTAACCTTATGAAAGTTAGACGAGAGGCCGCTTCTAGGCTCTTCGCTAATCCAAAATAAGCAATTGGAAGATTGGAGTGATAGTATTTGGAAAATTTCTCAGAGGAAGAAAGCCCACAAACGTCAAAAGTAAATAAAAAATTTTAATCTTATGAAATTCTTGGAAGAAATTCATAAGATTCTTGGAAAAAATTCAAATTATACTTGAAACTTAATAAGCTAAGCCTAAGCTTCGAGTTGTTTCAGCACCTAAATATACGCGAACACTTAAAAAATCAGTAGGACAAGCTGTTTCACAACGTTTACAACCTACACAGTCTTCAACTCGTGGTGATGAGGCAATTTGACCAGATTTGCAACCATCCCATGGCACCATTTCTAATACATCTGTAGGACATGCTCGAACACATTGTGTACAACCAATACAAGTGTCGTAAATTTTAACTGTATGAGACATAATTTTTTATAATTTTATTATTAGTATAAAATGCAATTTATTTATTGGTCTTTCGACTAACTTAAATTAACGTGTTAAACGTTGAATTTGTTGAATTGCTAAACGACCAATATTGAATAAAGCCCACGATGCTGCTATTAATAATGGTGCAGCAATTACTACTAAACGAGTATCCATAAGTAATAATCCTTTTGAAATATTTTAATTAAATACACTATATATTATACACAAATTTAATTATTTACAATATTTAAATCTAATGAATTATATGAAACAATATCTTCATTGTTCAAGCATTTCAGAAATTAGAAATGCAAAACAAAATGACATCAAATTAACAAATAATATTTGATCAACTGTTTTTGTTTGGCTAAGCCAGTAAATCTATAAATTACTATTTAAATTTACTGACTTAGTCAAATTATCAACTATCTTCAGTTCTTCCTTTCAGTTTTGAATCAAACAACTTGACATTTTTTTGTAGTAGACTTGAGGAAACTATTTTTTAGCATGAATTAAAATTCGTTTATGAATAGTCGCAAATCCATTCTAGAAAAAAGTGTGTAGGAATTCTTTAACGTTTAAAGAATTTTTCATTTGTCCCTACTTTATTTGGTTTTGGTTTATCTGTTCCTAAGCCTAAATTAGAGTTCTTGTCAGATGGATCAAAGTCTTGTCCCGAAATCGATTTTGAAGGATTCTCTTTATCCGAACTTACTAAGGCAGCAACTGATTCACCATTACTTTCATTTGCTTTTTCTAATAAAGTTGGATCAACATCACTAAAATCGATCTCAACCTCTAACTCATTTGTATACGTCATTAATGTTCCTTCAACTTTTTTTCTTCGAACATGAATTTTTGTATTTGGATAAAGAGTTTTTGATAAACATTGTTCTGCAAGTGTATCTTCTAAATATTTCATAATAGCACGACGTAATGGACGAGCACCATAAATTGGATCATAACCTTCGTCTGTTAAGAAAGCTTGAACAGACAATTCAACAATCAAATTAATACCTTTATCTTTTAATCGATTTTGAACTGATTTAATCATTAATTCACAAATTTCCCAAATGTCAATTCTTGTTAAATGATTAAATACGATAATTTCGTCGATACGATTTAAAAACTCTGGTCGGAAGAAGTTTTTTAATTCGTCATTTACTAGTTTTGTAACACGTTCAAAAATTTCTGGATCTTTGATTGGCTCTGGAGCCGGTTGCCATCCAATAACTGCATCTGGTGTTATTTTAAAACCACCTTCTCCTTGTTCCGATTTTGCTTTAATTCCACTTTCACGCTCAATAATCTTCGAACCTAAATTGGTTGTCATAATAATTAAAGTGTTTGTGAAATCGATTACTCGTCCTTTTGAATCTGTTAATCGGCCATCATCTAGAATTTGTAATAATAAATTAAACACATCTGGATGAGCTTTTTCAACCTCATCAAATAAGACAACAGAATATGGTTTTGATCTAACCGCTTCAGTTAATTGACCACCTTCGTTATAACCAACATAGCCTGGAGGTGAACCGATTAATTTCGCTACAGTATGTTTTTCCATATATTCAGACATGTCTAACCGAATCATACTATCTTCGGTTCCAAACATATACTCAGATAAAGTTTTTGTTAATTCTGTTTTTCCTACACCAGTAGGCCCAGCAAAAATAAAACTTGCAATAGGTCTGTTTGGATTTCGTAAACCTACACGAGCTCGACGAATTGCTTTTGACACGGCTCTAACAGCATGCTTTTGACCGATAATGCGTTCATGAAGAGTATCTTCCATTTTTAATAGACGAGCTGATTCTGAACCAGTAATCTTTGTCACCGGAATTCCTGTCCAATTCGAAACTACATCTGCTACATCATTTTCTGTAACCATATCAACATCACGGCGACTAAAGCCACGTGATTCATTTGTTAAAGCAGATTGTTTCATAATTCGAATATGCGTTCGAACTTCCATTTCATGATCTAATAATTGTTTAGCTGCTTCAAAATCATGTTCTTTAATACAATCTTCTTTATCTTTAATTGTTTCTTGCAATTCATGCATTAAACTTCTTAACCCTAAAGGTAAACGACGATTTTCTAAACGAACTCGAGCTCCTGCTTCATCTAATACATCAATTGCCTTATCTGGTAAAAAGCGATCTGCTACATACTTGTCAGAAAGAATAGCTGCTTGTTCTAAAGCTTTGTCATGATAACTTAATGTATGATGTTGTTCAAATTTAGAACGTAATCCACGTAAAATTTCAATAGTTGTTCCTACACTAGGTTCTTCCACATGAACTGGTTGGAAACGTCTTTCTAGTGCTGGATCTCTTTCAATATATTTCCGATACTCATCATTCGTTGTTGCTCCAATACATCTGAATTTTCCACGTGCTAACGCTGGTTTTAAGATATTGGCTGCATCCACTGCACCTTCAGCGGCACCTGCTCCAACTAATGTATGAATTTCATCAATTACGATAATAACAGCAGAATCATTTTGTGCTTCTTCTACAATTCTTTTTAATCTTTCTTCAAATTCACCACGATACTTTGTACCAGCTAAAATTGAACCAAGATCTAAAGCCATAATTAAACTGCCGTCTAAGAAATCTGGTACTTTCTCTGTTAAAATTAATTGAGCCAATCCTTCTGCAACAGCTGTTTTACCAACCCCCGGCTCTCCAATTAAGACAGGATTATTTTTTGTTCGACGTGCTAAAACGGCAATAACATCATCAATTTCTTTCTCGCGACCAATTACTGGATCTAAATTACCATCAATCGCTTCTTTTGTTATATTTTCTGCGTATTCATCTAATGTTGGTGTTGGGCTACCTTTTTTCTCACGTTCTAATAAGAATTTTTCAGCTTGTGTTAATGGACGTAAAATCTCTTCTTGCGTTTCTTCAATATAAGTTAAAATTAAATTTCTTAATTTATGAATATCAACATTTAATTTATCTAAAGTACGCATAGCAACACCATCTGATTCAGCAATAAGTGCTAATAAAATATGTTCTGTTCCTACGAAATTTTGACCTAAATCTTTACTTTCGTGAACAGCCATTTCTAATACACGTTTTGCTCTTGGAGTAAAAGGAATTTCTGAAGCTACAAAACCTGTTCCACGACCAATATAAAGTTCAATTTCTTTTCGAGCTTTTTTCAGCGTTACTTTTAGTTTTTTTAATGCTCTTGCTCCAATCCCATGACGCTGTCCAATAACTCCTAATAAAAGTTGTTCAGTCCCTACAAAATTATGACCCATTCTGCGAGCCTCTTCTTGGGATAACATGATTACTTTTATCGCACCCTCTGTAAATTTTTCAAACATAGATTTTTTCTATCTAAATCTAGGATATCTTAGATTCTATTCACTTTCCCTATATTATACATAATTTGAATTTTTATTTTACTCAAACTATTAAATGTATTATACTAGGTGAAATAGATTCTTCAAATATGGCGGTATGGCCAAGTGGTAAGGCAGTGGATTGCAAATCCTCGATCCCCAGTTCGAATCTGGGTGCCGCCTTATAAAATATAACTATAGTATTGTACTAAAGATTATAGTTAGGTATGCTTATAGTATATTCGAAGATTTTTAGGGAATGTGGTGAAATTGGTAGACACGACGGACTTAAAATCCGTTGCCTAGTGATAGGCGTGGGGGTTCAAGTCCCCCCGTTCCCATTTTAAAAAATAGAAAAAAAATTAAATAGAGAAGAATTAGAAACTTTCATGTTTTTAGTAAGTCTTCTTCAAAGAAAAGGAATTGCCGATAAGCTCTTGAAATAAAAAAAAAGTAAAAAAAATGTGGTTTAAAATTGAAAAAAGGTAATTCTAGATAGCTTATTCTTTTTTTCCAAGCTTAGATTTTGAAGATTTTTTTCTCTCATCGTCATTTTTAGAAAATGCCTTCAGAATAAAGATTTCTGCACATTAGCATTTGTGTATCTTCTAAGAATTCAGCATTTAGAGAAAAAGCATAGAAGATAATTAGCAAATCAAAATAAAGTTTTGCAAGTATTCAATCTGGAAATTTGTTTTATTCTTCGTCTTACTTTCGTATTTTCTTTTTAATTTTTTAAGCGTTTCCAAAAAAAGATTCTAAGTAAATTTATTTACTTAAAATCTTTTTTTATTTTAGTTAAGATAAACAGATACGATAGAAAACTCCTGATGGTAAGTCTGCTTCTGATAATAAATCAAAAATAGGAACTTCTGAATCATAATAAATTTCCAAAATTCGTTTATGAATTCGAATTTCAAAATGTTCTCTAGAATCTTTATTTACGTGAGGGGATCTTAAAACACAGTAAATCCGTTTACGAGTAGGTAATGAAATTACACCAACTGAACTTAAAGGAGTATTTTGTAAAATACTCATAATCTTTTGGCATGATGAAGTTAAAACCTCATGATTAAAAGACTCTAATCTTACACGAATCTTTGCATTCGTTTGTATTTCCATAAAAATTTTTAATTATTTAACAATTTTAGAAACTACACCTGCTCCAATTGTACGGCCACCTTCACGAATTGCAAAGCGCATACCGTCTTCAATTGCTACAGGATAAATTAATTCCGCTGTCATTTTGATACGATCTCCTGGCATTACCATTTCTACTGATGAGCCATCATCTGCAGTAAATTGTGTAATTGCACCTGTAACGTCAGTTGTTCGTACGTAAAATTGTGGTCTATAACCAGTGAAAAATGGTGTATGACGGCCACCTTCTTCTTTTGTTAAAACATAAACTTCTGCCTCAAAGCTTGTATGAGGTGTAATTGTACCTGGCTTAGCTAATACCATACCACGTTCAATGTTATCACGTGTTACACCACGTAATAAAATACCCACGTTATCACCAGCAAAGCCTTCATCTAAAGTTTTTTGGAACATTTCAATCCCAGTAATTGTTGTTGTTAGTGTATTACTAATACCAACAATTTCAACACTATCACCAACTTTTGCAATACCACGGTCGATTCGACCAGTTGCTACTGTACCACGTCCTGTAATTGAGAATACATCTTCAATTGCCATTAAGAATGTTTTTTCTGTATCACGGATTGGAGTCGGAATATATTGATCTACGGCATCCATTAATGCAAAGATTTTATCAACCCATGGATTATCACCTCTTTTAACATTTGGGTTTGCTGCAATTGCTTCGATAGCTTGTAAAGCTGAGCCTGGACAAATTGGAATGTCATCTCCAGGGAAATCATATGTTGAAAGTAATTCGCGAACTTCTAATTCTACTAATTCTAATAATTCAGCATCATCAACTTGATCTTCTTTATTTAAAAATACAACAATATGTGGAACACCAACTTGTTTTGATAATAAGATATGTTCACGTGTTTGTGGCATAGGACCATCTGCAGCTGATACTACTAAAATTGCTCCATCCATTTGTGCTGCACCTGTAATCATGTTTTTTACATAATCGGCGTGACCTGGACAGTCTACGTGAGCATAGTGACGAGATGACGTTTCATATTCAACGTGTGCCGTGTTAATTGTAATACCACGTGCTCTTTCTTCTGGTGCACCATCAATATCTGAATAATCTTTAGCAACTGCTCCACCAGCTGTTGCTAATACAGAAGTAATTGCTGCAGTTAATGTTGTTTTACCGTGATCTACGTGACCAATTGTTCCAATATTAACGTGCGGTTTTGTACGTGCAAATTTTTCGCGTGCCATTAGAGAATTCCTTAAAATTTTTTAAAAATGATATTTTAGCTTTTAGCGAGAGCAAATCAAAATTAATAGCGGAAATGAGCAAAAGCTTTATTTGCTTCGGCCATTTTATGAGTTTCTTCTTTTTTCTTTACAGTATTACCGATATCGTTAGCTGTGTCAATAATTTCATTTGCTAATTTTATTGCCATACTACGTCCAACTCTTTGATCAGAATATTTAATAATCCAACGTAAAGCTAAATTAGTAGCTCTAAAACCACTTACTTCTACTGGAACTTGATAAGTAGAACCACCTACTCTTCGAGCTTTTACTTCCACAATAGGACTGGCATTTTTGATTGCTTTTTCAAAAATAGTTAACGGATCTTCTTTTGTTTTTTTTTTTATTATATCAAATGCTTGATATACGATACTTCGAGCAATTGTTTTTTTTCCCGATTTTAAAATTCTTGTGATTAATAAACTAACTAAATAGCTATTATAAATTGGATCAATTTGAGGAAAACGTTTTTTTGAAATATTTCGACGAGACATATTATAGTTTGTAAATTTTTTTTTATTTAAAAATTATTTCTGTTTCTGTTTATCACCTTTTGGTCTCTTCACACCATACTTTGAACGACCTTGTGTTCGATTTTTTACTCCGCCAGTATCTAAAGCACCTCGAATAATATGATAACGAACACCAGGTAAATCTTTTACTCGACCTCCGCGGATCAGAACCACCGAATGTTCTTGTAAATTATGACCAACTCCAGGAATATAAGCTGTAACTTCAAAACCTGAAGTTAAACGAACACGAGCTACTTTTCGAATTGCTGAGTTTGGCTTTTTTGGAGTTGTTGTATAAAAACGTGTACAAACACCACGTCGTTGTGGACAATTCACAAGCGCTGGTGATTTTGTTTTTTTTTTTATTTGGATACGTTGTGAACGAACTAATTGTTGAATAGTTGGCATAAAATATTACAGGTATTTATGAATAATATAGTAAATTATTGTTCAGGCATATCTAATCGATACTTTTTCATGAATTTTTCAACTCGACCTTCACTGTCAATAAGAACTTGTGACTTTGTATAAAATGGATGATTTGCTAACCAAATATCCATTTGTAATTCACGTTTTGTTGAACCAATTAAACAAAGTGGTTTTCCATCACATAAAACTGGTGTACTTTGAAACCATTTAGGATGTATATCAGATTTTGGCATATTCTATAGTAAATAAATATAAAATTTAACGTTTCGAGTATTGTGGAGCTTTTCTTGCTTTTCGTAAACCATATTTTTTTCTCTCTTTAATTCGTGCATCACGAGTTAAGAAGCCAAATGGCTTTAAAATTTTACGATTTTCTTTCTCCATAGCGCATAATAATCTTGCAATTCCTAATTGAATTGCATCAGCTTGGCCAGTAAGCCCTCCTCCATTAACAGTTGCAACAACATCAAATTGTTTTTCTAAGGCTAATTTTTCTAAAGGGGCAAATACAGCTTTTAAGTATGTATCATTATATTGTAAATACTTTTCACCGTTTAGTTGATTAATGATAAGATTTCCTTCTCCTGGAACTAGAAAAACTCGAGCAATAGCTTCTTTTCGTTTCCCAAGCCCGATGTTAGATTTTTGAAAGACTAATTCTTTTTGAGACTTCATGAATTTAAAAGATTTCTAATTGATTAATATTATTTATCAGTTTGAATTTGAAACTCCAATAGAATATTCTAATTTGATTGATTCAAACTAAGATTTGAATAGAAATTAGAAAGATCAATTTCGATTGGATTTTGAGCTTTATGATCATGTTTCTGATCATTATAAATACGTAAACGTCTCATAAGACGTTTTGTTTCAGTCTCTGAAAGCATACCTTTCACTGTTCTTTCGATAACAAATTTTGGAAGACAATCAGAAACACTTTTGATTCTTAATGCATGACCTGGACGTCCAGGATTTGAAACAATATATTGTTTATCATCTGGGTTTAAAACAATTGAATCAGCGTTTAAAAGAATAATATAATCGCCAGTATCAATTGATGGGTGGTATTGAGGCTTTACTTTTCCTCGAAGTAAAGCAACAATAATTGTTGCTAATCGACCTAATTTTTGGCCTTTACAATCAATAATAAACCAGTTACGGTTTTTATAATCTTTAGTTGGTAAAAATGTTTTATTTAATGAATTCATATTTTTTTAGTTTACATAAATAACAAAAAGTACTAATTAGTCAAGAATCACATATAAAGCCAATGAAATTAAGTAAGAATAATTCCTAATTTATTTTTCAAAGTTGAAAAAACTTCATCCGCAGATTTTCGACCAAAATTTTTTAATTCTTGTAATTTTTCTGGCGAATATTGTAATAAATCACCAACCGTATTTATTTGAGCTTTTTTTAAGCAGTTGTATGCTCGAACAGACAATTGCAGTTCTTCAATTGCAATATTAGTATAAGGTTCAATACTAATTGAATCAGATTGTTGTTCTAATTGATTCTTTTCATTTCTAATTGTATTTTTAATTAATACAGTAAATAAGTCAATAATAATCATAGAAGCAGATTCAAGAGCTTCATTTGGAGAAATACTTCCATTGGTCCAAATATCTAAAAACAATCGCTCATTGCTGTTATTACTCGTATCATAAACATTTTCTATTTTAAAATCAACTTTTTGAACTGGCATAAATACAGTATCAAGTTGTAAATAATTATTGAATTCTTCAGAAAAAGTTTGAGTTGCTAACTGATAGCCAGTTCCATATTCAAACTTAAATTCAATCTCAATAATATTTGAAGTAGACAGTGTAGCAATATAATGATTCGGATTAATGATTTCCATACCTGCAGGTAATTGAATCAAATCAGCTGTTATAACAGTTGGCCCTTGAACTTTTAATCGACCAAATTGAATATCTTTTGTTTTACTTTTTAAAACAATACCTTTTAGATTTAATAAAATTTCAAGAATGTCTTCTCGAACTCCAGGAATTGTAGAAAATTCATGAGTTACACCTGCAATTCTAACTGCTGAAATTGCCATTCCACCAAGGTCTCCAAGAAGTACTCGTCGCAATTGATTACCTATAGTTATTCCTTGACCAGGTTTTAATGAATTTATTACAAATTGACCATGACAAGCACCAGATTGAATTTTCTCTGATTTTAGACATCTAATAGAAATATTATTCATGTATTTAAAAATTAGAAATAAAGATTCTAAACACGTCGTCGTTTTGATGGACGACATCCATTATGTGGAACTGCTGTAATATCTTGAATTGAAAGAATATCAAATCCAGCACCCTCAATTGCGCGGATCGCTGTTTCACGTCCTGATCCTTGACCTTTGACTAAAATTTCAACATTTTTCATGCCAGTTCCTAAAGCATCTAATGCAGCTTTTTCTGCTGCAGTTTGTGCGGCAAAAGGTGTACTTTTTCGAGCTCCTTTAAAGCCTGAACTTCCAGCAGATGCCCATGACACAGTATCACCGGCTAAATTAGTAATTGTTACTATGGTATTATTAAATGTTGATTGAATATGAACAACACCACTAGTAAAACTATTTTTATCTTTCTTAGGATTTGCTTTTTTTTTCATTTGTACCATATACAGTTTCAAATAAACTTAATTATTTTTTCTTATTAGTTACAGTTTTTTTCGATCCACGGCGTGAACGAGCATTTGTTCTAGTTCTCTGACCTCTAACTGGTAAGCTATTTCGATGACGTTTTCCTCGATGACAATTGATTTCACTTAATCGTTTAATATTTAAACCATTAAATCGTCTTAAATCACCTTCAAGTTTTAAGTCACTTTCTTCTATCGTTTGACGTAATGCAATTGTTTGCTCTGTTGTTAAATCATCCGTTCTTAGATCAGGACTAAGCTTAGCTATTTCAACAATTTTCTTTGCTGAAGTAAGACCAATTCCATGAATATAAGTAAGAGCATATTCAATTCTTTTATTTTTAGGTAAATCAACACCTACTAACCTAACCATTTTTTTTGACTCCTTTACATTATTATCCTTGACGTTGCTTATGTTTTGGATTAGAACATATCACCATAACTTTTCCATGTCTTTTAATTACTCGACATTTATCACACATTTTTTTGACTGAAGGACGAACTTTCATTTGAAATTTTTGAAATAATAATTTTATTTTTATTGATACATATTCTTATAAACATTTGAGAAGTAAATATTTTTTACTTCGCGAACTAAATCCAATACGACACCAGCTAAAATTAATAAAGATGTACTACTTAATCCATTTAAATTTGTAATACTCAATGTTGATTCTATAAAATTTGGAATCGTTGCTAATGTAGCAAGCATAGTGGCTCCTACTAAAGTAGTTCGCTTCATTACTTGTTTTAAATAAAATGTAGTTTGAATACCCGGTCGAATACCAGGTATTGTAACCGACATTTTTTGCAATTGATCAGAAATATCTTTAGGGTTTAAAACAATTGTGGAATAAAATGAACTAAAAAGCAAGATTAATAAGAAATATCCAATCCAATAAAAAATTGATAAAGATTCGAGATTTGTTAAAAAATCTAGTTTTGGAAATAACCCAATATTACTTGCATAATTCGGAACGACTAAAATCGCTGTCGTTAAAATAATTGGCATTACTCCTGCTTGATTAAAACGTAATGGAAGATAATAATTACTTGTTAATGTTAATGGGTCGGATTGATTCAGCTGCTTAGAAGATATTAATGGAATAATTCGAAGTCCTTCTTGTAAAAAAACAATTCCATATAAAGCAGCAAAAAGTAATAAAACAATCCCAATCTCAGAAACAAGTGGTACATTTTTTGAATTCTCAAGAACTATTGCTTTTGTAAGATTAGGTAAACTCGAAATGATGTTTGTATAAATTAATAAAGATGCACCATTTCCTAACCCATAATCAGTAATTAATTCACTTAACCATAAAATAATCATTGAACCAGTAGTTAACCAAATAACTATTTCTAAAGCTAAAGTATAATTCCAATCAAATAAAATTTGTTTCAGATAAATAGTTAGACTTACACTTTGAATAATTGACCAAACCAAAGTAATAAAGCGAGTTAATCTATTCAGAGTCCTTCTACCTTCCAAATCACCTTCTTTTTGTAGTTTTGATAATTGAGGTGAAAAACCTAATATTAATTGCAGTAAAATGGAAGCGTTTATATACGGAAAGATATTCAAAGTAAATAAACCAATCACAAATGTATCATTTCCAGCGAATGTACTAACTAAACTTCTAGTAACAGAGTGACTTTGAATATATAACGCTAGATCACTATGGTTAATTCCAGGAACAGGAAGAAATGTTCCTAATCTAATAAATAATAGAATTCCAAGTGTTATAGCTAAACGTTTAAATATTGTACCTGTAATTTCTTGATTAATTTTCACAAATTTATTTTCAGTTAGTATTTATTAACTTGAATTAATCTAAGTTTCGTTTTTTTAAAACTTGAGATTTTGTTGTTAGAGTTTTTAAAGCACAAATAGAAGCTCGTGCATTATTTAATAAATTATTTGACCCTAATTGTTTGGCAATAACATTTTTAACTCCAGCAACTTCTAATACAACTCTAACTGCTCCACCTGCAATAACCCCTGAACCTTCAATCGAAGGTCTCATAATGACTTTGCAAGCTCCAAAATTTCCTGTAACATCGTGTGGAATACTTAATGATTTTGTAATTGGTAATTTAATTAAGTTCTTTCTAGCATTTGTTTTTGCTTTTTTGAATGCATTTACTACATCATCAGCTTTGGCAATTCCAACACCAACTTTTCCATTTTCATCACCTATAACTACAATTGCACGAAAACTTAATTTTTTACCACCTTTCGTTACTTTTGAAACACGACTAATTTTAATTAATCGCTCCACGAATTTAGGCTCTTGTGCATTTGATGCAGATCGAGAATTTTTTTTATTTATTTTTTTTAAATCACTACTCATAGAAGATATTTAACTTGTATATTTATTTACAAATTTGAATTTAAAATTGTAATCCACCAGCTCTTGCACCATCTGCAAGCGCCTTAATTCGTCCATGATATAAGTATGGACCTCGATCAAAGACAATTTTTGTAATATTTTTATTTAAACTTAATTTGGCTAACTTTTCTCCCATCAATCTTGAAGCTTCACATGTTCGACCATTTGAAAGTACAAGTTTGATTGAACGATCTAAAGTTGAACAAGAAACTAATGTTTTTGCATTACTATCATCAATGATTTGTGCATAAATATTTTCATTAGATCGATAAACAGATAATCTTGGTCGTTCAATTGTTCCTTTCACTCGACCACGTAACGTTTCACGTTTTAATTTTTTATAGAGACTAGGTTTTAGTTTTTTATTTTTGTTTTTTAATTTCAACAAAGTTCTTGGTGAAAATTTCATAAGTATAATTTTTTATTTTTCTAAAAATATAAACACTTTATTTCTTCTTGTTAATTTGAAAATAAATTTATTTATTAATTCTTACTAACAAGATTAGTTAACTAACAATTATTTTTTCCCAGATTTTCCAGCTTTGCGAATAATTTGTTCGTCTTTATATAGAATCCCTTTTCCTTTATATGGTTCAGGTTCTCTCCAAGCTCTTACATTTGCTGCAAATAAACCTAATAATTCCTTATCACATGATTTCATATTGATGGTTGTATTTTGAACAACTTCAATTGAAATTTCTTTTGGAATTTCTATTTTCACTGGATGACTAAAACCCAAACTTAAAACTAATTCTTTGCCTTGAACGGAAGCACGATAACCAACTCCTTTTAACATAAGAGTTAAATCAAATTGGTTTGAAACTCCTAAAATCATATTGTTGATTAATGTTCGATATAAACCATGTAATGATTTTACATCTTTATTGTTTTCTTTTAAACTAACCTTTAACTTACCTTCATCTGTTGTGATATTAATTCCAGTAGGAATTTGTCTTTGTAATGTTCCAAATTTTCCTTTGACAGTAATGTCTGAATTTGTGTAATTAACATCTACATTTGCTGGTATTTTAATAGGTAATTTTCCAATACGTGACATGTTAGAAACTCCTTATGATTACCAAATATAACATAAAACTTCACCACCAATTCCAAGCTCTTTTGCTTTCAGATTTGTCATCACTCCTTTTGATGTTGAAAGAATTGCAATTCCTAAATTATCTAAAATTTTTGGTAATTTTTTTGAATTCGCATAAACTCGTAAACCAGGTTTACTTACTCTTTCAATTTTACAAATCACTGGCTGGCGCGATTTTCCATTGTATTTCAATGAAATTAATAAGTAATTTTTTTTACTTTCTGTATAACTTTCAAAACCTTCAATAAAACCTTCTTCTTTTAATATTTCAGAAATTGCAAGTGACATTTTTGTCAAAGGAATTTGAACAATTTGGTGTTTTACCATATTGGCATTTCTGATTCGTGTTAACATATCTGAAATAGTATCATTTACCACAATTATCTCCTTTTATCTCCTTAGATTTTAGATAATATTTTTTGAATTCTATTCTTGTGACCAACGTTTTCGTTTTAGATGACGTTTTTTATCCCAAGTTCTATTGACATCTAAAAACGAGTCATATTTATCATAATAACCACAATCATTTAATGGGAATCTTAAAAATTTAAACAAAATCATTCCATTTAAAATTTTATCAATTGACCGAGATCTGTGTTTTGGTGAACCATGTTCTAAAACAATTGTAATTGTTATACCGCGAACTTGATCAACATCATCATAGTCAATTTCAGGGAATATTATTTGTTCTTTTAAACCTAAAGTATAATTTCCAGCTTTATCAAAACTTCTTAGTGATAGACCGCGAAAATCACGGATTTGAGCAAATGTAAAAAATATCAATTTAGTTAAAAATGTATACATTTTGTCACCACGTAATGTAACACTTAAACCTAATTCCATATCTTCACGAATTTTAAAGCCTGCAATTGCTTTTTTGGCTTTTGCAATCATTGGTTTCTGACCAGCAATTTTTTCGAATTCTTCGATATTTTTTTTCAAAATATTAGTATTTTGAGCAGCAGCCCCAAGTCCACGATTCAGAACAATTTTTTTTAATTTTGGTACTGAGTGAGGATTTTTAAACAAAGTTGGACTTTTTTTCATTAAAATAGGTTTAATTCCTTTTTCATATTCTTTTTTGATATCGCAAAGAAGATTATGAATATCAGCAATTTCTTCTAACGAATGTTGATTTAGCATATTAAGATACTTCTTTAAAATTTAATTTGACATTTGAATGATGAATAGGTGCTTCAAATTGTTTAATTTCACCAATCTCATTTTCAGTATTGGGTTTGATGTGTTTAAATTTAAAATTAATTCCCTTTACCACTACTTTCCCAGTTTTTTTGTTAATCTTAATAATTTCACCAGTTTCATTTTTATGAAAACCAGAGATAATTTTTACAAGATCACCAACTTTTACATGTAATTTTTTTTCTTTTAACATTTATAAAACCTCCGGTGCTAATGAAACAATTTTCGAATAATTTTTATCACGAATTTCTCTAGCAACAGGACCAAAAACACGAGTCCCACGAGGATTGTTTTCCATATTCACAATTACTGCGGCATTATCATCAAATCGAATATACATTCCATCTTTTCGACGAATACTTTTTGTAGTTCTTACAATAATTGCTCTTACAACATCTGCTCGCTTAATAGGCATATTTGGAATAGCCTCTTTTACGACTGCAATAATTGTATCACCAATTTGTGCATATTCTTTATTTCCACCTAGTACGCGAATACACATAACTTTTTTCGCGCCAGTATTGTCTGCTACTGTTAACATTGTTTGAGGATAAATCATAAAAATATCATTTAATTTATTAACGATGATTTTGAAAGAATCGTAAGTAATTTCCAACGCTTTCTTTTGCTTAGAGGACGACACTCTTCAACTATAACTTTATCACCAATATTACATTCTTCTAACTCGTCGTGAGCTAAGTATTTTTTTGTTTTAATTAATGTTTTCGAATAGATTGGATGTGGATATTTATTTTCAATTTTTACTACAATAGTTTTTGCCATCTTATTGCTAATTACAATACCAATTTCTTGTTTTACTGGCATTTTCAAACTCCTTAACTGTATATATTGTTTGTTATCATTTTTTGATTAATTTGAAACTAAATTATTATCTTCTTTTTCAAGATTTTGTAATCTTAGTGTTAAAAGTGTTTTTAGTTGAGCTAAACGGCGTTTTGTGTTTTTGATTTCGTGTGCTTTAAAGCTTTGTCGTGTTGCTTGCCTAAAACGAAGATTAAATAATTGATTTTCAGCTTTCATAATTGCTTCCGAAATTTCATTATTTGAAAGCGAAACAATTTCAGTAAACTTAGCTAGACCCATATTTTTTAACTAATATTATCTTTAATAATAAATTTTGTTTTGATTGGTAACTTGTATGCTGCTAATTTAAAAGCTGCTTGAGCAATTTCTTGTGGAACTCCGCCAATTTCAAATAAAATTGTTCCTGGTTTCACAACTGCTACCCAATAATCAACTGCACCTTTACCAGAACCCATTCTTGATTCGGCTGCTCTAGCAGTAACCGTTTTATCTGGGAAAATTCGAATCCATAATTTTGCACCACGTTTTGTATATCGAGTAATTGTTCGACGTGAAGCTTCAATTTGGCGAGATGTGATCCAACTCGGTTCTAATGCTTGTAGACCAAAATTGCCAAAACAAACTTCATTTCCACGAGTTTTTGTGCCTCGCATACGACCGCGATGATATTTTCTATATTTTGTTCTTTTTGGAGTTAACATAACGAGTTAATTTAATAAAATTATAATTTTTCAGTTTATTAAAACTAGGAATTTTTTATTTTGACAAAATTTCACTTCTAAATAACCAGACTTTAATTCCTAAGACACCATAAATTGTATTTGCTTCTTTTGTAGCATAATCAATATCGGCACGTAATGTTTGTAGAGGAACACGACCTTCTCGAATCCATTCACTTCTAGCGATTTCGGCACCATTTAAGCGTCCTGAAACTTCGATTTTAATACCTTTCACATTTTGTTTTTGCGCGCGTTGTAATGCTTCACGAATCGCTCTTCTAAAAGCAATACGTTTTTCTAGTTGTTCTACCACTAAATCGGCTAATAAATTTGCATCTAAATCAACTTTTTCAACTTCTAAAACATTAATTGTAACTTGTCGATTAGAAGGTAAAATTTGTTTAATATTATTTAAAAGATTTTCAAGTCCGCTACCTAGCTCACCGACTAAAATTCCTGGTTTTCCAGTTTCAATATTTAATTGAATTTGATCATTTAACCCGTTACGGTTTATCTTAACATTTGCAATACTATTTATCTTTGAAATTGTATCTATATAAGTTCGAATTTGATCATCCTCTTTTAAAATATTAGCGTATTGATTCAAATTAGCATACCATGTTGATTTATGCTCCTGCGTAATACCTAATCGAAACCCTAAAGGATGTGTTTTTTGACCCATATAATTAATCCTTCAATATTATTTTTTTAAGTAACTTCTTTCATAACCACTGTAATATGACAAGTTGGTTTTAAAATTTTATATGCTCTTCCTTGAGCACGTGGACGAATTCGTTTTAATGTTGGTCCTTGATCAGCAAAAACTTTCTCAATAATAAGTTTTTTCTTATCTAATCCATAATTATGTTTTGCATTTGCTGCTGCAGAATGAACAACTTGCCAAATAGGTCCACTCGCATCATAAGGTAGAAATTCTAATATCATTAATGCTTCTTGATAAGAACGACCACGAATTTGATCTAAAACTCGTCGAATCTTGTTAGGGGACATTCGAATATATTTTGCTACTGCTTTAACAGATTGAGTATTTGACATAAGTGAAGTAATTATTTCTAAATTTATATTATTTCATTGGAAGATTCAATTTTGAAAAGATTCCAAATTTTTAGCTTCTTAATGAATATTTATCGGTAATTTTGTGAACTTCGAAATAATTCTATTTTTAAGACTTGAAAGAACACGAAGAGTTACCATAATGATTCTTGTTTTTTCAAAGGTACTCTGGTTTTATAAAAGAGCTTAATTGTTATATAACTAAATTGCTTCGAAGTTTGAGAATCAGTACTAAGAAATTTATTAATTTTAAAAACCTCATCAATATAAATTTCTTTTACCCAAATATCAAAAAAATTAACTGAATAATTATTTTGTAATGAAAGAATTGGGGAATATAAAATTGCTAAAAGATTTTCACGTTCCGTTTGATTAAGTTCAAACAAATATAAAATATCATCAATGGCATAATAGATATATTTATTTTGAAAACTATTTAAAACTAGTTTAGCTATTAATGATAGCTTTTTTTCATATTTGATTTGAAACGTTTTCGATAAAATCTCATTTGACTTGGGATACTGAATTGGTTTTCCTTCACTTCTAGTGACTGACTTTCTTTTTTTTGCTATCGAGAATTCTTCATTACATCTACATCGATTTTTATATAGAATTTGATTCATTCTTTACTTTATTTAGCGTTATTTAGCGTTTTGCTTTTCTGTCAGCTTTAATATGAGTCTTAAAATTTCTTGTTGATACAAATTCTCCTAATTTATGGCCCACTAACTGATCCGAAATAAAAATTGGAACATGTTGTTTTCCATTATAAACAGCAATTGTAAAACCAACCATACTAGGTAAAATAGTGGAAGCACGAGACCAAGTTGTAATTGTATCTTTTTTACCAGCCTTATTCATTTGATTAATTTTTTTCAATAAATGATAGGCAACAAAGGGACTTTTTTTTAATGATCTTGGCATCTTAAAATTTTTTTTTTCGTAATTGTAAAACTATTAAATTAGTAACTAAGCACGTCGACGAAGAATATATGCGTTGCTTAATTTTTTATTTTTTCTTGTTTTCACTCCTAGAGCCGGTTTACCCCAAGGAGTTACTGGACGTGTTCGACCAATTGGTGTTCTTCCTTCACCACCACCATGTGGGTGATCGTTTGGGTTCATTACTGATCCTCGAACTGTTGGACGACGACCTAACCAACGTGTTCTACCAGCTTTTCCACTTTGAACTAAAAATGCATCATTATTACCTACTTCTCCAATTGTAGCAAGACATTCTTTACGTACTAAACGAATTTCTTTCGAAGGTAAACGTAATGTAATATAATTACCTTCTTTTGCTAAAATTTTAGCTGATGTACCACCAGCGCGAACAATTTGACCACCGCGAGTTGGAATTAACTCAATATTATGAACTGATGTACCTAAAGGTATTTCTTCTAAAGGTAGAGAGTTTCCAATAGTTAAAGGTGAACCAGAACCAGAAAGAATAGTATCGCCAACATTTAAATTTTTTGGTTGTAAAATATAACGTTTTTCACCATCCTTATAATGAATTAAAGCAATTCGAGCATTTCTATTTGGATCATATTCGATGGCAGCTACAATTCCTTCAATACCATATTTTTGACGTTTAAAATCAATAATTCGATAAAGTCTTTTATGACCACCACCACGATGGCGAATAGTTATAACCCCTCGATTATTTCTACCTTTATTCCGATGATTTTTTTTTGTCAAACTTTTTTCTGGCTGAACTTTTGTGATTTCACTAAAACTTGATAAGGCACGATTTCTTGTACCAGGTGTATATGATTTATAAAGACGAATACTCATAAACTAAATTATTTTTTTATTTCTTAACTATCTGTAAATAAGTTTATTACATCGCCTTCAGATAAAGTCACAATTGCTTTTTTATATTGTGGTTTCCAACCAATATATTTCCCAACACGCTTTTGTTTACGTGGAAGACGACATGTATTAACTTTGATAACTTTGACATTAAATAAATATTCAATAGCAGCTTTAATTGTAATTTTATCTGAATAACGATCTACAATAAAACTGTATTGATTATTTTCTAAAAGCCTTGTAGCTTTGTCTGTAATAATAGGATATTTGATAACTTGTGCATTACTGCGAGAGAAATCAGAAGAATTAATCACAATAAATCTCCTTTATATCGTTTATTGCTAATGGTGTTAATATGATTTGTTTTGCTTTTAATAAACTAAAAGTATTTAAATTTGAAGCAGAAATTAATTCAACATTTTTTAAATTTTGTGTTGCTAATTTTAATGGCATTGTTTTTTTAGAAACAATTACTAAAAGTTTTTGATCTAATTCAATCGAACAATTTTGACAGATCTTTACAAAATTTTTTGTTTTTGGTTCAATGATTTCAGTTTCTAAATTTTCAATAATTAGAATATTATTTTTTTTGTTATACAGTAAAGTTCGTAAAGCTAATTGACGTTCTTTTTTATTAATTTTTAAGAAAGTCTGTTTTGGTTTTGGACCGAAAGTAACACCACCACCTCTCCATAATGGAGAACGATTTGAACCTGCTCGAGCTCGACCAGTTCCTTTTTGTTTCCATGGTTTTCGACCACCACCTCGAACTTCACTTCTAGTTTTTGTTGAAACAGTGCCTTGTCTTTGAGAACTGTTATGTCTTAAAAGATCTCTATGTAATAAATAATTACCCGCTGTTTCTGAAACATTTAGCGTTATTTCATGATTAACGTCTAATTGCTTTCCATTGATATCAAATGGAGTATATGTTATAAATTTTTGAACGGTCATACTTTCTTTTGATAAATTTATTTAGAATTTTGATTATTTTATTCTGAAGGAACAATACTTAATAAATTCCCAGGTTTACCTGGAACAGATCCTTTTATTACTAGAATATTCTCTTCCGAGTTTATTTGAATAATTTTAAGTTTTTCAATTGTTGTAATTTTATTGCCTACTTGACCAGCCATTCTTTTTCCTGGGAAAACACGACCAGGAGTAGTACCCATACCAATTGAACCAGGTTCTTTATGATTCTTTGAACCATGAGTCATAAAACCACGACCGAAATTATAACGTCTTTGCAAACCAGAAAAACCTTTACCTATACTTTTGCCTCGAACATTTACTAATTGGCCTGCTGAAAAGGAATCAACATTTAAAATTTGACCAATTTGAAAATTCTCACTGTCGTTCACTCGAAATTCTTTTAAATATTTTAAAGGTTGAATATCAAATTTTTTTAAGTGACCTAGTTCTGGTTGAGTTAATTTTTGATTTGAAACATTACCATATCCAATTTGAATTGAATTATAACCATCAGTTAACTGAGTTTTGATTTGCGTAATAACACAAGGACCAACTTTTAGAATTGTAACTGGAATAATATCGCCGGATTCATCAAATATTTGAGTCATCCCAATTTTATTTCCTAATAAACCTATAGCCACAATATTCCTCCAAATTTCTTTTTTATATTTAGTAACTCTTATTTTTTCGATTTTTAAGTCCAAAATAAACTAATTAATATTAGTAAATTGTTTTCAATAGTTTAAAAAATTTGCTAAATTTTGTCTATATAAGAAATATTAACATTGTTATTTATAATCAGACCTGAATTACGTTTTATTAGGTTAGAAAATTTGAGTAGTTATTATTTAAAATCTAATTAAATATATTAAATACAAATAAGAATTAAACTAAAATGGCAAAAGTTGTAGGAATTGATTTAGGAACAACAAACTCTGTAGTAGCAGCAATTGAAGGTGGTCAACCTAGTGTAATTATTAATGCGGAAGGTTTACGAACAACTCCATCAATTGTTGCATATACAAAAAAACAAGAATTATTAGTAGGTCAAATTGCAAAGCGTCAATCAGTTCTTAATCCTGAGAATACATTTTTCTCTGTGAAAAGATTTATTGGTTCAAAAGAAGGAGAAATTTCAGCCGAATCTAAGAAATTACCTTATAAAGTTGGAAAAGACCAGAATGATAACATTAAAATTAAATGTCCAGCTTTAAATAAAGATTTTAGTCCAGAAGAAATTTCTGCACAAGTTTTACGAAAATTAATAAATGATGCAACAAATTACTTAGGCCAAGAAGTAACGCAAGCTGTTATTACAGTGCCTGCTTATTTTAATGATTCACAGAGACAAGCAACAATGGACGCTGGTAAAATTGCTGGTATTGAAGTTTTAAGAATTATTAATGAACCAACAGCAGCATCATTGGCTTATGGTCTAGATAAAAAACAAAATGAAACAATTTTAGTTTTTGATTTAGGTGGAGGTACATTTGACGTTTCAATTTTAGAAGTTGGTGACGGTATTTTTGAAGTGTTATCTACTGCTGGTGATACTAATTTAGGTGGTGACGATTTTGATAATGTTTTAGTAAAATGGTTAATGAATGATTTTAAACAAAAAGAAGGAATCGATTTAGGAACTGATGTTCAAGCATTACAACGTTTAACTGAAGCGGCGGAAAAAGCAAAAATCGAATTGTCAACGGTTGAAAAAACAACAATTTCATTACCATTTATTACAGCGGATCAAACAGGACCAAAACATATTGAACAAGAATTAACAAGAGACGTTTTTGAGAATTTATGTAAAAATTTAATTGATCGTTGCAGAATCCCAGTAGAAAAAGCATTAAATGACGCAAGATTAGACAAAGCTGATATCAATGAAGTTGTTTTAGTTGGAGGTTCGACTCGAATTCCGGCTATCCAAAGATTAGTAGAATCATTAACAAATAAAAAACCAAATCAATCAGTGAACCCAGATGAAGTTGTTGCTATTGGTGCAGCAATTCAAGCAGGTATTTTAGCGGGTGAAATTAAAGATGTTTTATTATTAGATGTAACTCCTTTATCTTTAGGTGTTGAAACACTTGGTGGTGTTATGACAAAAATTATTGCTCGAAACACTACAATTCCCGTGAAAAAATCTGAAATGTTCTCAACGGCTGTTGATAATCAAACAAATGTAGAAATTCATATTTTACAAGGTGAACGTGAGTTAGTTGCTGGTAATAAAAGTTTAGGAAATTTCAGATTAGATGGAATTCCAGCTGCGGATCGAGGTGTTCCACAAATTGAAGTTACTTTTGATATTGATGTAGATGGTATTTTATCTGTGAAAGCGCGCGAAAAAGAAACGGGTGTAGAGCAATCTGTTACGATCCAAGGTGCTTCAAATTTAAATGAAAAAGAAGTTGAAAAAATGTTAGCAGAAGCCGAAAAATTTGCTTCGGCGGATAAAGCAAAACGAGAAAATATTGATTTAAAAAACCAGGCTGAAGCACTATGTTTCGAGGCTGAAAAAGAATTATCTTTATTTAAAGATAATATTTCTGAAGACAAGAAACAAAATATTACAAAACTTATTGAGAAAATACGTGAAGAAATTCAAAACAATAATTTTGAAGCATTAAAATCAAAAGTTGAACAATTAAAAACAAGTATGAAAGATATGGTTGCAGCTAATCCATTAGTTGATAATGATTCAAATTCAGATCCAATGTCAAATTTAAATGATTTATAATTTCAAATAGTTTTCTAAAATCTTAGATGATAGTAAAATTTTGAACGAACTTTAAGATTCGTTCAAAATTTTACTATCATCTACAATAATACATTCCGTCGTTAAGATCATACTTGCAATTGATGTTGCATTTTGTAAACCAGATCTAGTCACTTTGGCAGGGTCGACAACACCTTCTTCATACATATTTCCAAAAGTATTTTTAGCTGCATTATAACCAACTTCAAATTCTTGTTGTTGAACTTTTTCAACAATTACAGCACCATTTATACCTGCATTTTCAGCAATTCGTTTCAATGGCGCTAAAATAGCCCGAGAAATGATCATAGCACCAATAAGCTCATCTTCTTTTAAATTTGTTTTAGCCCAAGTTACAAGATTTTCAGATAAATGAGTGAATGTTGCACCGCCACCAGGAACAATACCTTCTTCCACTGCTGCACGAGTTGCATTAATTGCATCTTCTAAACGTAATTTTTTGTCTTTCATTTCTGTTTCAGTTACAGCACCAACGCGAATAACAGCTATACCGCCTGATAATTTTGCGATTCGATCTTGTAATTTTTCTTTTTCATAACCCGTATCAGCAATGTTAACTTGTTTTCTAAGTTGCTCACAACGGATATTAATTTCATTTAATGTTTGTCCAGTTGCAACAATTGTAGTTGTATCTTTAGTAACTATAATCCGACGAGCTTGTCCTAATAGATTTAATTGAATATTGTCTAAACTTAAACCAGCATCCTGTGTAATAACTGTTCCACTTGTTAAGATAGCAATATCTTCTAACATTTGTTTTCTTAATTCACCAAAACCTGGAGCTCGAATAGCTACAACATTAATGATTCCACGCAATTTATTTAAAATTAATGTTGCTAATGCTTCTTTTTCAACATCCTCAGCAATAATTAAAAGAGGTCGTTTAGTTTTTGTAATCTGCTCTAAAATTGGTAATAAATCTTGTTGAACTAGAGTAATTCGTTTATCTGTTAAAAGAATGTATGGGTTTTCATAAGAAACTTCCATTTTTTCTGTATTTGTAATGAAATAAGGCGAAATGAAGCCTTTTTCCAATTTCATACCTTCCGTAATCTCTAATTCTGTAACAATTCCTTTCCCTTCTTCCAAAGAAATTACGCCTTCTTTTCCAACTTTTGCTAAAGCATCTGCAATTAACGATCCAATTACTTCATCATTTCCGGCTGAAATTGATGCTACTTGTTTAATTGATTGAAGATCTTCAACAGGTTGAGCAAATTCATTAATTTGTGTTACTAAGTACTGAGCTGCTTTTTCCATTCCTAATTTGATTGAAATCGGATTTGCTCCAGCTGCAACGTTTTTTAAACCTTCTTTTACCATTGCATAAGCTAAAACAGTAGCCGTTGTCGTACCATCGCCTGCTACATCATTTGTTTTTGAAGCGGCTTGACGAATTAATGAAACGCCTGTGTTTTCTATATGATCAGGTAATTTAATTTCTTTTGCAATTGTTACACCATCATTTACAATTTGTGGTGAACCGTAAGATTTTTCTAATACAACGTTTCGTCCTTTCGGGCCTAGAGTTACAGAAACAGCTTCTACCATTACTTCCATACCTCTTTCTAAAGCACGTCGAGCATTATCTTGGTATAAAATTTTTTTAGCCATATTAGTAAATTTATTTCAAAAAAAAGATAGTTAATATAGTAATTTAGTTTACTGATTCTTTTTTTTGCAATATGAAAATCAAATTCCGTTCATTTTTTTTGAACAAGACTCTAAAAAATAGAAGCGTTTAGATGATAAAAGTGAAAAAAAAATCTTCCGGAAGTATTTTATCAGTTTGAATAGTTTTATTTTTTTAAATAAAAATCTCTTATTTCGATTGTACGCAGCAATTAATTTTTTTTGAACTTTACTAAATTAGAATCTTTGATTATAATATTGTTATAAGATGATTATTTTGGGCTTGTAGCTCAGTGGACTAGAGCACGTGGCTACGAACTACGGTGTCAGGGGTTCGAATCCCTTCCTGCCCAATCATAACAATTTCAATTAGTTTTATTCCTTTTAATATTCATGGGGTGTCGCCAAGTGGTAAGGCTGCGGACTTTGACTCCGCCATTCGTAGGTTCGAATCCTGCCACCCCAGTTCTTTGAGTTTCTCCGAATATTCACTCTACAAAAACTAGTTTTTAATTTACATTACTTGCATAATTCAAGTAAAATAAAATTATTATCATCTAAATCATCATATAATTATGGAAGCTAAAATTCAATTTATAAAAGGTCTTGATGAAAAAGTATTACCTGATGTACGTTTGACACGGTCACGTGATGGAAGTACAGGTACAGCAACATTTCGCTTTAAAAATCCAAATATATTAGACAAGAATACTGCGAAAGAAGGCGAAATTACAGGAATGTATCTAATAGATGAAGAAGGTACATTAGAAACAAGAGATGTGAATGCTCGATTTGTAAATGGAAAACCAGAAGCAATTGAATCAATCTATATCATGAAAAGTCCTGAAGCTTGGGATCGATTTATGAGATTTATGGAAAGATATGGTGAAACAAATGGTTTAGTTTTTACAAAAGCAAACTAAAAAAAATTTACAATAAGTTAAAAATGCAAATATCAGTAAAATGGATAAACGAATTAATAGATATTGAAAAGATTCATTTAGATGATTTAATTGAGAAATTAACCCTTGGAGGTTTTGAAGTTGAGGAAACTTTCGAGTTAGAAATAAATAATAAAAAAGAAATTGTATTAGATATTTCAGCGACAGCTAATCGATCAGATAGTTTATCTGTTCAAGGAATTTCTAGTGAAATTGGAACATTATTAAATAAACAGCCTAAAAAATTATCCTATTTAACAAGTACTCAAACTTGGAAAAATCAAATCGAAGATTTAGCAGTAACTTTCCCAGAAGAAAAAAATTGCAACACACTTTTAGTCATAGCAGTTGAAAATTTAATTGATCTGAATGCTCCCAAATGGTTAAAAGAAAAACTTATTAGTTCAGGTATCACACCTGTTAATAATTTATTAGATTTTCAAAATTATATTTTATTAGAAACAGGTTACCCTTTTGTTTTCTATGATTTTGAAAAAATTATTTCGAAATTTGATGAGAAAAAATTGACAATTTCAATTTCAAAGCCAAAAAGTAAGATAGAATTCTTAGCAAGTAATAATTTAAATTATGAGTTAAATGAATTTACGGAGTTAATTACGATCAATGAGATTCCTATTGGTATTGCTGGTCTGATAGAAAGCAAAGAATTTATGTGTTCAAATGAAACAAATTCTTTATTAATAGAAGCTAGTATTTTCAATGCCGCTCATATCCGTCAACAATCTAGAGAATTAGGATTAAGAACTGATCAATCTGCAAGACATGAAAAATCTTTAAAAAATACTTATTTAATTGAATCAACATATCGTCTAATTTCTTTATTACGTATTAAAAATCCAAATTTACGTTGTAAATTAATTAAATTTATGAAAGTAGATCAACAGCCCTTAAAATCTATTTTATTAAGATATAAAAAGATAAATGAGACTCTTGGTCCAATTCTAAAAACAACTGAAACTAATAGTGAGAATTATATTTCCCCTGAATTAATTACTAGTTATTTAGAAAGATTAAATTTTCAATTTTCTTATGATAAATCGGAATTTAGCTGGCAAGTTCAGATTCCACATTTGCGAAGCGATGATCTAACACGTGAAATTGATCTGATTGAAGAAATTGGAAGACTACATGGTTTTAATAATTTTGTAACAACTTTACCAAAATTAAAAAAAATTGGTAGTGAAGATTTAAGTTATAAAACTCGGAAAAAAATTACGTCTTGTTTATTAAATCTTGGTTTAAATGAATTAACTCACTATTCTTTAGTGAATCAAACAACTTTTATAGAAAATCAAATTCCATTAATTAATCCACTTTTATCAGATTGTGCCAATTTAAGATCAACTTTATTACCTAGTTTAATTAAGACAGTTGAAGAGAATCTAAAACAAGGTAATTCTATCATTGAAGGATTTGAATACGGTCATGTTTTTTCAAAGAATATGAATACGGAATTCCATGAGAAAGAAAACGTTGCTGGTATATTTGGTGGGACAAAAACAAAGTTATCTTGGTCAGAAAATGCAATTTCTCTAAATTGGTTTGAAGCAAAAGGAAAAATTGAACAATTATTGGATCAATTACACTTATCTATAAATTGGACAAAATATGCAAATCCCAACCCTATATTTCATCCTTATAAAACGAGTGAACTTTACTTCAGAAATGAAGAAAAACTAGGAATATTTGGTCAAATTTCTCCAATTTTAGCAAATCAGTTAAATATTGATCCTGAAATTTATCTTTTTGAATTTGATTTAGGAGTACTTCAAACTCAAGTTCAAAAAAATCAATTAGCAATTTATAAACCTTATGTTTTATATCCTAAGATTGTCAAAGATATATCCTTTATTATTCAACAAGATATCTCTTTTGCTAAATTAAAAGAATTATTATACCTGAATGGAACACAATATTTATCGGAAATCAATTTATTAGATGAATATAGGGGAGACTCCATTCCTGAAAAACATATTAGTTTATGCTTGCAACTCGTTTTTAAATCGAATGAAAAAACATTACAAACTAAGGATATAGAAATAATTTTAAAAAACTTACAGTTACTTCTTACTGAAAAATTTGGTGCACTTATTCGAACGTAAATTAGCTAAACTCTCTAGATAATTCTATAGAAAAATCTATAGAATTATCCACCTCCAACAATTGTTACAATTTCAATTTTATCTTCGTTTTGAATATTAATTTTATTCCAGTTTTCTTGATTACAAATTAAATTGTTATATTCAAGTACAAGCAACGATTTATTGTAATTAAAATACGTTAATAATTCTAATAATGTTAAAGGATAAGGTGTTGTATATATTTGACCATTTAAAAAAAATTTTCTGGTTTTTGTCATATAAAGTATTTAAATTTTTTTCGAATATAATCTAGACGGAAATTAGTATTGACTGATACAATCTCTTATAAGATAATTTGGCGGGTGTAGCCAAGTGGTTAAGGCAGTGGGTTGTGGTTCCATCATTCGCCGGTTCAAGTCCGGTCACTCGCCCTTGTTCAAAGTTTCTTAAAATTTGAGTGTTTTAAAAATTAATTAGTTGAAAATTAAATATAATAGATTTCTATGTCACGTTACAGAGGAGCTAAACTAAGAATAAGCAGACGTTTAGGACCATTACCAGGTTTAACAACGAAAAAATCAAATAAGCTTAATCGACCTGGAAAAGACGGGAATGCTAATGCAGATACAGGAAAAAAATTAACCGAATACGGTGTTCGATTAGAAGAAAAACAAAAATTAAAGTTCAATTATGGTTTAACAGAAAGCCAATTGTCAAGATATGTGAAAGAAGCACGTCGTCGACAAGGTGTTACTGGTTTAATCTTACTTCAATTATTAGAAATGAGATTAGATACTATTTGTTTTACTTTAGGTTTTGCAAAAAGTATTGCTCAAGCTAGACAATTAGTAAGTCATGGTCATATTACTGTGAATAAACAAGTTGTAACTATTGCAAGTTTTCAATGTCGTTTAAACGATGTTATTGGAATTAAAGAAAGAACTAGTTCTAAAACATTGATTGAAAATAATATTAAAAATAATCAAGTTAGTGATATTCCTAATCATTTAAAATTTGATAGTTCTAAACTAGAAGCACGCGTTTTAGATTACTGTGATCGAGCTGACGTTTCATTACAATTAGATGAATTACTTGTTATTGAGTATTATTCACGTCGTTAATAATACTTACTACTATATTATAGCTAGATTTGTTGAAAAAAAAATTGGTTTATAGATAAAAGAATAGTTAAGTTATATATGTTAAAATTAAGATTAAAAAGAGTAGGTAAAAAAGGTTTTCCCTCATACCGATTAGTAGTAATGGAGAATACTTCTAGAAGAGATGGTCGTCCAATTGATGAAGTTGGTTACTATAATCCACTGACTAAACGTTCTAAATTAGATATCGAGAAAATTAAAAAATGGTTAAGTTATGGAGTTATACCAAGTGAGACTGTTCGAAATCTATTAGCAAAGGCAGAAATTATATCAAAATAATTTTTGAAATTCAAACTGAAATCAATACTTCTATTTGAAATATTGATTTCACTTTTCAATATTTTGTTTTTTGATTTCGCAAAACACAAATTTTCCTAGAAGCTACTGCCTTTAGAAGAATCTTTTACAGATTGGCTAAGTTGTTTACAAATAAAATTCCTGAAGAAGAGATTCGTTTCAAAATTCGTAATAAGACTGCTTGAAATCAGGGATTTTTATATTAAGGGTCGATAAGACACGTAAATTCAAATTAGATAGAAATGTTAACTTTT